>Ga0210003_1000026_pt1 | contig 165993 bp, 156 predicted proteins | sample LantaG_FD_182804 | JGI IMG/M metagenome (GOLD analysis project Ga0210003, IMG submission 182804) | Deep subsurface microbial communities from Baltic Sea to uncover new lineages of life (NeLLi) - Landsort_02402 metaG (SPAdes) (version 2) | ecosystem: Environmental > Aquatic > Marine > Oceanic >... | reverse complement strand
TGCTTCGTAATCGCCGCAGTGAGCGTCGTCTTACCATGATCTATATGCCCTATCGTCCCCACATTCAAATGAGGCTTCTTCCTCTCAAACTTGGCCTTCGCCATATCCTATCTCCTCCCTCTTCTTAAAAATTTTCTACGCACAAACCCATAAAGCAGAGCCCACGACCGGGGTCGAACCGGTGAACCTCTTCCTTACCAAGGAAGTGCTCTACCTACTGAGCTACGTGGGCATTTCTGCTGAAGAATCCACCATATGGCGGATTGGAGCGGGAAACGGGATTCGAACCCGCGACCCTCAGCTTGGAAGGCTGACGCTCTAGCCAACTGAGCTACTCCCGCTTGATTCCTTCACCTTCCCAAAGCCCTCTCTACCTGGTGGAGGGGGGAGGATTTGAACCTCCGAAGGCTGAGCCGGCAGATTTACAGTCTGCTCCCTTTGACCGCTCGGGAACCCCTCCACGTCGAATAACTTTCTGGAGCTGGCGATGGGACTTGAACCCGCAACCTGCTGATTACAAATCAGCTGCTCTTCCGATTGAGCTACGCCAGCCCTCTCCGTCCGCCATTGGTCAAGCAGTCTTTCTGCCAAAGACAAACATTACACCCCTGACAGACTTTCCGCCCCTGGTAAATTTTTCTACCTTTGACGAATCTTCTCGCATACCTACAGCCTTGCGCAAAAAGAGTCTCTATCCAATGATTATATAAAAGTCAAGTTTTAATATAACGGAAACAAAGGCAGCCTTATATCCCCTTTTTTAACCAAAGTAAAGCTCATTGACCTATTCTAATGCTATATGATATTATATTCTTAATATGCAAAACACTATAAGGCACCTTGCCATTATAATGGATGGAAATGGAAGATGGGCGCAAAAAAGAGGCTGGCCCAGGATAAAAGGCCATGAAAAGGGCGCAAGGATAACAAAAAAGATTGTAAAGGCAGTAAACTCCAGAGGCATAGACTATCTTACGCTCTACGCATTCTCATCTGAAAACTGGAAAAGGCCAAGACAAGAAGTAGAAGGGCTATTCAGGCTTCTTGAAAAATTTATTGATACTGAGATTCAAGAGCTTAAAGATAGTGGCACAAAACTGCACGTAATAGGTGATATTACTAAATTCCCTGAAACCCTCCAGCAAGAGATCATAAAGAGCATAGAAGAAACATCAAAAAACACAGACCTTCACTTATCTATTGCCCTTAACTATGGGGGAAGAGACGAGATTATAAGGGCTGTAAAGACTATCAGTAAAAAGGCTATTGATCCAGAAACAATCAATGAAGAAACCTTTGAATCCTTCCTTGACACAGCTCATATACCAGATCCTGATCTCTTGATCCGCACAGGAGGTGAAAAACGCATAAGTAATTTTCTCCTGTGGCAGATTGCATATACAGAAATATATTTTACAGATGCCTTATGGCCTGATTTTAATGAAACATCTTTAGATAATGCCCTTGCCTGGTTTGCCTCCAGACAAAGGCGTTTTGGCATGACAGATAAACAAATCAAGGGGATGTAAACAAAATGACAAGGATATTTGGCGCTGTCATATTATTACTTATCCTTGCTGTACCTGTTATCATAGGACCGGCATGGGTATTCTTCGCTGTCGCCCAGATAGTAATACTTATATGCCTATATGAATTTTATCGTGTTAGCCTGGGTAAGGATGCGAAGGCGCTGGGTTGGATTGCATGGACAGGTGTAATCCCTGTAATGTGGTTATGCTTTTACTCAAATTTCACCATCCTATATTATATCATAGGGCTTGTTTCCCTAATAATAATACCTGCCGGTCTGTATCTCTTTGAAAAAGGGAAGGCCAGCGCCAAGGACGTCGCCTTTACGCTGGCAGGTATAATTTATCCTGCAGGCCTGCTCTGCTTCTGGATCCTTGTACGGGGCGGTATAGACGGCAAGTTCTGGATGATATTCGGTCTATTGTGTACATTCATATCTGACGCAGGTGCCTATTATGTAGGGAAAAACTTTGGCAGGCATAATATTGCACCAAGGTTAAGCCCAAAAAAGACATGGGAGGGGCTGATAGGCGGCATCACTATTAGTATTATAGCCGCCTCTATATTTGGCGGCCTCTATACTATGTTCTCTAACCTCTGGCCCACGCTTTTCCATCCTCTTGAGGGTTGCTATCCCGTATGGATTCTCGCCATCTTAGGGGGATCAATCACTATACTAGGCCTTATGGGTGATCTCACCGCATCCATGTTCAAAAGGGAATTCAATGTGAAAGATATGGGACATCTCATCCCTGGACATGGGGGCATGCTGGACAGGATGGACGGTATCATACCCGTAGGGGTTGCCCTGTACCTTGTTATCCTGGTAGTTGGATAATATGAAAAGGGTAGTAGTCCTTGGCGCCACAGGTTCTATTGGCAGATCTGCCTTAGATGTAATAAAGATGTATCCGCAAGAGTTTAAAGTGGTGGGCATGTCAGCCAGAGCCAATCATAAATTGTTATTAAAACAGGCATCTGAATTTGGGGCGGATATGCTAGCCCTTGCCAGTCCCGACAAGGGCGTATCCCTTGAGGGGAACATCCTTACTGGTGATGATTCAGCAACAGATCTTATCAGGTCAGCATCTCCCGATATCGTAATAAACGGTATAACAGGAAGTGCTGGTTTCCTGCCTTCTATGGAGTCAATAAAACAAGGAGCGAGGCTTGCCCTTGCAAACAAGGAATCTCTGGTAATAGGTGGCAAATTTATCACTAAAGAGGCAAAAAAAAATGGTGTATCTGTAATCCCTGTGGATTCGGAACACAGTGCCATATTCCAATGTCTTGCAGGAGAGTCCCCAAGGGATATAAAACGTATTATACTTACCGGCTCAGGCGGCCCATTCAAGGATGCCCCAAAGGATACATTCAAGGACGTTACACCAGAGCAGGCCCTTGATCATCCTACATGGAAGATGGGTAAGAGGATAACCATAGATTCTGCTACCATGATGAACAAGGGATTAGAGATCATAGAGGCATCATGGCTCTTTAATATCGGTATAGACAGGATAGATGTAGTCCTGCACCCCAAGAGTATTGTGCACTCCATGGTGGAGTTCAAAGATACCAGCATAAAGGCCCAGATGGGCAATCCTGACATGAGGCTCCCAATCGCATATGCCCTCCACTGGCCTGAGAGGCTTGCCTTAGATTTAAAACCCCTGGATCTGACACAAATCCTGACATTAGAATTCTTCCCGCCGGACGAGGATAAATTCCCTGCAATAAAACTCGCTAAAGAGGCCATGAGCATGCCTGATACAATGCCGTGCATCATGAATGCAGCAGACGAGATTGCAGTTGATGCGTTTTTGAATAAGAAACTGAGATTTGACCAGATTATCCCTCTGGTTAAAAGGGTAATGGATCGCCTATCTAAGGCAACAATCACAGGCCCAACAGACCTACTTGAGCTTGACAAACAAGCAAGGCATATAGCAAGGACATTTATACAATGATTACATTAATCGCTTTTCTTATCGTACTGGGCATATTAATATTTTTCCATGAATTAGGACATTTTCTTGTAGCAAAGGCAAACAAGGTTGGGGTACTGAAATTCTCTCTGGGCTTTGGCCCGGCCATCTTCAAAAAACGCATTGGAGAGACCGAGTATATGGTTTCTGCCATCCCCCTGGGTGGGTATGTCAAGATGCTCGGGGAAAATGAGCCCGAAGAAGAGATCACCCATATAGATCCCGAAAGGTCATTTGCAAAAAAAAGGCTTATATCAAGGGCATCCATTGTAGCAGCCGGTCCTATTGCCAATCTTGTGCTGGCTTTTGCAATATATTGTATAATAGCATGGACAGGCCTGCCTGTAATCCAACCCATTATAGGAGAAGTGCAAGATGGGTCTCCTGCTTACAATGCAGGCTTCCTAGCAGGTGATCGGATCATATCCATAGACGAAACCCGGATAGACTCATGGGAGAGTATATCATCACTCATCCAGAATGCAGGGGAAAACAGAACTATCGATATCACAATAGAGCGTGGATCAAGAACATTTATCATCCATGTAAAACCAAAAATGACAAAGGCGACAAACATCTTCGGTGAGGAGATAAATAGAGCTGTAATAGGGATAAGCGCCTCAGGGGATATGAAGATAGGAAGGCTTGGCCCTGTATCAGGGATACGCTATGGATTCTCCCAAACATACAAGGTGATAAAAATCACATGCATTGCCTTCTGGAAGATATTAGACGGGACTATAGATATAAAAAAGAGCATCGGCGGGCCCATCATGATAGCCCAAATCTCCGGCCAAACATTCAAGGCAGGCCTGCTCCCATTTTTCTCTATGATCGCCTTTATTAGTATCAATCTCGGATTGATAAACCTCATGCCCATACCAATACTTGACGGTGGGCATCTACTCCTCTTTGCTATTGAAGGCATTACCCGCAAACCCATAGAGGGCAGACCGCGAGAAATAGCTCAACAGATTGGAATCTTTTTATTGGCGTTGCTCATGGTATTTGCCATCTATAACGACATTATAAGGATCATATCCAACAGGTAAGCCATGAAAATCCTAGCTCTTGATGCATCTACCAAGGTCTGCTCCGTGGCCCTTTTAGATGATAAAGAAATGATATATGAGATAACTGCTATGAGAAAGGCAGGGCACTCTGCCAGCCTGCTACCAATTATCGATAAGGCATTTAATATCACCGACTGGGCAAAAAAAGACATAGATTTAATAGTGGCAGGGTGCGGACCCGGATCATTTACTGGTATCAGGATAGGCGTGGCAACGGCTAAAGGCCTTGCAATGTCTATTGACTGCAAGCTTATTGGCATATGTACCCTGGATGCGCTTGCCTATGGGGTGGCGCCTTCAAAGATGCCTGTCATGCCGGTAATGGACGCAAGGAAAAATGAGGTGTTCTGTGCCTTATATTCACCTGATGAGAAAGATCATAGCCCTTATCTCAATATAAAACCTGAAGATATATCAAAAATCATAGATCAGGACACATTATTTGTTGGGGATGCACTCGAGACATACAGCGATGTCTTAAAAGAAACTTTAAAAGCCTACTTTCATCCGGGGCCAAAGACACTGTGGTACCCAAAGGCAGCCTCCATGGGGCTTATGGCAGTAGATATTCCACTGCCTAACCCACCTTATGATATCTCTCCTATTTATATAAGGCCATCTGATGCCACTCTGGCCTTACAAAAGATGAAAAGCCTCTAGCATTTCCGCCTTAGACGGAAGAGCTGATTGTTATCTTCATATAAACACGTATGAGCGCTTCGCACTCACAACCAAGGATGAAAATATATGCTATTTTCTCCCCAAATGTAGAAAAATCCTAAACAATATCAAAATTCAAAATCACAATATCCAGACTTATTTCGCCTCTTCCAATATGCCCTTAAAGATTCTCGTAAATTCCAGTTGGGTTCGTATGTTTTGAATTTATTATTTTAGTCATTTGGATTTGTTTAGTATTTCGGATTTAGAGTTTAATATTTATAATCCCCCCTGTAGGGCCCGTTCCCCCGAACGGGCCGATGAGGGCATCGGCCCCTACAAAACTTTGTTCCTATTTTCATATAAACCGTCATGCCCTTTTCAGACACAACCAAGTATGAAAATACAGAATGGGATCAAGCGTATTTGAGGCGAGGGAAGGCTTTAGGGGTTTTGAGCGTCCGTCTGCTGGTCTCAGTTAATACATCCAGGGCGAAGCGAAATGATAAGCGCATTCTCATGTTTGAGCCCGCCTTTAGGCGGGCGAGTTTGAATGCGCCATGAAGCAAGCCCAAAGGATGTATCTGAGACCAGCTCCCGGCGCGAAAGGCCCGTAAAGCCTGACCAACTAAAGGTATTTTCATATAAATCCTACTGCAGCCCTGATTGGATCAAAGAATCAACCCACTCTCCAAATGTATACCCCGCCTTTTCTAAGATAGCCTTCTTTCTCATGCCTTTTGCCACATGCGGGGTCTCCATAATTCCAAAATTGATGTTCATAGGCTGAAAAGATTTCCCTGCAGGATCTGTAATATAGTGTATAAGCGCACCTATTGCAGTGCTTGGAGGTAGAGGGTAAAACGGGATATCCTTTAGGTAGGCTGCCATAGCAAGCCCTGCTATGATACCTGTGGCTGCTGATTCCATATACCCTTCAACCCCTGTTATCTGTCCGGCGAGCTTCACGCCAGGGTATTTAATGATAGAGAGGTCTTTTCTTAATATCCTTGGAGAGTCTATAAATGTGTTTCTATGGACACTACCGAATCTTAAAAAACCAGCTGAAGACAGCCCTGGTATCATCTGAAATACTCTTTGCTGTGCAGGATAGGTAAGTCTGGTCTGGAACCCCACCATATTATACGCATCACCCTTCAAATTTTCTTTTCTTAACTGAACAATAGCAAAAGGCCTGTTTCCTGTCTTCGGGTCTACAAAGCCTACCGGCCTCATAGGGCCAAAGGCCAGGCTACTTCTACCTCTGGATGCAATCTCCTCTATCGGAAGGCACCCTTCAAAGAGTTCTTTTTTCTCGAATGTATGTGGCTTAACCTTATCTGCTGCAAGCAGGGCATCTATAAATGCATCATACTGTTCTTCAGTCATGGGACAATTAAGGTAATCTTTGCCTTGAGGTGACCATCTTGACCCAAAAAATACGTGATCCATGGCTATGCTATCTGCATCCACTATAGGGGAGATGGCATCATAAAAGTATAATCCGCCGCTGCCGGTAAGGCGTGTAATATCTTTTGCGAGCCCGCCTGAGGTAAGGGGACCTGTGGCAATAATGGTTGGTATATCTGTATCGATACCCTTTACTTCCTCCCTGATGAGGTTGATCGATCTTTCAGATTCTATGAGCTGTGTGATATCACGGGCAAAGGCATCTCTGTCAACCGCCAGGGCCTTGCCGGCCGGCACCCTTGTCTCATCCGCCACCTTCAGCACTACGGAGTTTAAGGCCCTCATCTCTTTTTTTAATAAGCCATGCGCTGTATTGGGATCATCACCCTTAAAAGAATTGCTGCAGACCAATTCGGCCAATAGTGGTGTCTTGTGTGCATCTGTCATAGTAGATGGCCTCATCTCAAGGAGATCCACATCAATACCTCTTGATGCTAGATGATATGCAGCCTCCACCCCGGCAAGACCGCCCCCTATGACCCTTACCCTACTTACTTTCAGTTTCCTGCTCATAATTGCATTCAGGATTTGGACATATGAGTTTGGCCCCTTTTCTTAAAAGAAAATCCGCTCCGCAGGTAGGACACCTTTCAGGGACAGGCCTTGTCCAGCTTATAAAATCGCAGTCCTTATTCGAACATGAATAGAAGGTCTTTCTCTTTCTTGTACGTTTCTCCACAATCTCCCCTGTGCAAGAAGGCATGGGGCACTTAACCCCCAGGGGGTAAGGCATTATATTCTTGCACTTTGGATATTTACTGCAGGCAAGGAAAGGGCCAAATTTTCCGTTTCTTGCCACCATAGGGGCGCCGCACTTGTCACATTTTTTATCAGTTGTTATCTTCTGTTTTACAGGCCGTGTATTTTTGCATTCCGGGTAATTACTGCAGGCAAGAAATGAACCGAACTTGCCATGTTTCACCACCATGGGGGCGCCACACTTGTCACATGTAATATCTGTTGTATCAGGAGCAGCAGGCTCTTTTGCAATGATCTTACCTGCAGAATCCCTGGTAAAATTTTTTGTATTTTTGCACTCAGGCCAGCCGGAACATCCCAGAAAATGACCGGACTTCCCTAACTTTATCAGCATCTGGGCCCCACACTTATCGCATATGATACCAGCGGGCCTTCTTTCAGCCCTGAGATTTTCCATCTCTTTTTCAGCACGCGTATGCTCTTGATTATATGTGCTATAAAATGCCTGCATGGCCTCCGAATAGTTTTTTCTGCCCTCTTCTATCATGTCCAGCATTTCTTCCATGCCTGCAGTAAAGTTTATATCAAGGATATTCGGGTAGTGTTTCACAAGCAGCATATTCACGTCCCTACCCAACTCAGTAGGTGAAAATGCACCTCCTTCTAACCTTACATAGCCCCTTTCCTGAATTGTGGATATGATAGGGGCATACGTGCTTGGCCTGCCAATCCCCTTGTCTTCAAGCTCCTTTATAAGGCTTGCCTCTGTATATCTGGGAGGAGGTTTGGTAAAGTGCTGCTTTGGATCTATGCCTAATAACTCAAGTATCTGCCCCTCCTCAAGCCCTGCCGGCAGGAGACTATCCTTTTCTTCACCGGGCTTATAGATCTTAAGAAAACCATCAAACCTGAGCACTGATCCCGCAGCCCTCAAGCGTATATCACCGGCGCTGATCTCTACAGAAGTCTGATCAAAGATCGCTCCCCTCATCTGGGATGCAATAAACCGCTTCCATATCAACTCATAGAGCGCGTATTGATCCTTTTTAAGATATGGCTTTATCACCTCAGGCATATTTTCCATACTCGTAGGCCTTATGGCCTCGTGTGCCTCCTGGGCAGTCTTTTTTGCCTTATACACAATCGCGGAATCCGGGAGATATTCCTTCCCAATCTGTGCTGTAATAAAGCCTCTTACATCGGTTATGGCATCTTTGGCCACATTTGGAGAATCTGTACGCATGTATGTTATAAGCCCTGTAAGGCCCTTATCGCCGATGTTTATACCTTCATATAGCTGTTGAGCTACTACCATGGTCTTTTTTGCAGAAAATCTAAACCTTCTCGACGCCTCCTGCTGCATCGTTGATGTGATAAAAGGAGGCAGTGCCCGCTTTGTTCTTACCTTTTTTGTGATCTCACTGATCTTTATGCATTGGGCCTTTTCTATCTCTTCTTTGATCCCAAAGGCAGTTTCTTCATCCGGGATATCTTTGGGGACTACTACCTTTGCTGCAAATTCTTCACCCCCTTTTTCCGTGGCAAGATTCACATCAATAGTCCAGTATTCTTCTGGCTTGAAACCCTCTATCTCCTCCTGCCTTAAGCATATCAACCTTACTGCGACTGACTGAACTCTCCCACCTGACAGCCCTGTCTTCACCTTTTTCCATAAAAGGGGGCTCATGGTATATCCAACAACCCTGTCCAGACAGCGTCTTGCCACCTGTGCATTGTACAGATTCTCATCGAGAGACTTAGATTTCTTTATTGCGTCTTCAATGGCCTTTTTTGTGATCTCATGGAAGATAATCCTATGTATGGTTTTCTTCTTGTCTTTTATCTCCTCTGCCACATGCCATGCAATTGCCTCACCTTCCCTGTCAGGGTCAGCAGCCAGATATATCTGCGTGGCCTGCCCTGCCATTTTCTTCAATCTCTTTACTATATCCCTTTTGTCCGGCTTGACCCTGTAGTTTGCCTTGAACCCACCCTCAATATCTACCCCAAGAGAACTCTTTGGGAGATCCTTTATGTGGCCCATGGTTGCTTCTATGTCATAATCTTTGCCCAGATATCTTTTTATAGTCCTTGCCTTTGTAGGAGATTCAACGATCACGAGTGATTTTGCCATCATTCATCCTTTTTTGCCTGCCTTGGGGGAGCAACCTTTCTGCCCGAGGCAGACTTTGCAGTGAATTTGTTTCCCTTTATCCTTATTATCTCGCCATTCAACTCAAGCATGGTTATCATCTTGGATGTCTCATTGACACCCTTGCCAATCTCAGAGGCTATCTCTTCTATGGTGAGTTCCTGGCCACTAACAACGTCTTTTATAGAGTTTGTTGGTTGTTCGGCATTTTTATCATCTGTCTTTACCATTGCCTGCACCTGAGGGAGGATCTCCATTAAAATATCATCTGCATCCCTAACCAATATAGCACCCTGCCGTATCAGGCTATGCGGGCCTTGAGAGCGTACGTTTGTCACTGCGCCTGGCACAGCCATACAGAACTTGCCCTGTTCTCCGGCAAGACGAGCAGTTATCATTGCACCTGACTTAATCGTTGCCTCTACTACTATTACCCCCAAAGAAAGACCTGATATGATTCTGTTTCTTATAGGGAAGTTTTTTGCGTCAGGTTTTGTGCCTGGAGGAAATTCCGAGATAAGAGCGCCTTTTAATGCAATCTGCTCTGAGAGTTCTTTATTTTCTGCCGGGTATATGATATCCAACCCGGAGCCCAAGACAGCCACGGTCTTAGCTGAACCCTTGAGCGCACCAGTATGTGAGAGTGTATCTATCCCCCTTGCCATGCCAGAGACAATAGAAATGCCGCGTATACTCAAGTCTCTGGCAATGGAGTGCGCCACCTCCTTGCCATAATGTGACGGTGCCCTGGTCCCTACCATTGCAACAGCAGGCTGGATATCGCTTATATCCCCTTTGACATATAATACAGGTGGGGGGTCGGATATCTCTTTTAAGATATCCGGATATTCAGGGTCACTCAGGACTATGATATCAGCCCCAATACTATCTAATTTTTTTAATGTCTTACCTACCTCATCCATATCAGGTCCTGATGTGAGTGCCTTGAGTTGTGACTGCTTGAGGACATTTAGCGCCACTAATTCCGAACGCGTGGCATGTAAGATTTCTTCCGGCCCTTTAAATATCTCCAAGAGCTTTAGTATGCTCCTTGGTCCTATGTGCGGAATAAGTGTAAGTGCAACCCATGCCTGCTTATTACTATTCATATGCCTCCAGAGAAAGGCAGGCTATAAGAAGTATATATCCTGTGTCAAGCCCATAATCCCCTTGACAAGGTTTTGGCTAATCGTTAGAAGTGCTTTTTACGCTGGGGGATCGTCCAACGGCAGGACTACGGACTCTGACTCCGTCAATCCAGGTTCAAATCCTGGTCCCTCAGCCAAAAATGTGGTCCCATCGTCTAGTGGTTTAGGACATCGGCCTCTCACGCCGAAAACAGGGGTTCGACTCCCCTTGGGACTACCAAGCTTTCTCATTTCCTCAATATTTTTTCCAACCCTATTCCCAACCTTTAACCAGAATGGTCTATTTTAACGGCTTGGCACTTATGCTATATATAGCACCCATATTAGCTTATGGTTACAGATATAGTAGGCAAACAAGAGTGTCTATTTAATGGACATCTTAGAAAAAAATATGTTGCATACGCCAGGTTTTTGATAATAAAATGACATCTATAGGGGGAAGACTATGGATATTACGAGGAGAAGCTTCTTAAGACTCGTTGGAGGTACTTTAGCAGCTACTACAGTTGGAGTAAGGACAAAACCTGCGTTAGCTCAGCCTAGAAAAATTCGTTATACCAAAGAGGTGCCAAGCGTCTGTCCGTACTGTGGTGTAGGTTGTGGTATCATTGCACATGTAAGAGATGGGGAGATAATAAATATAGAAGGTAACCCCAATAGTCCAATAAATAAGGGGACCTTATGCCCCAAGGGCCAAGCACTTTACCAGATTGCCCATAACAAAAATCGGATAACAGATATATTATATAGAGCGCCAGGAAGCGCTAACTGGGAAAAGAAGAATTGGGATTGGGCTATAACTCAGATAGCCGAACGGATAAAGGCTACCAGAGACGCCAACTGGATGGAGACAACTAAATCTACTGATGCTATTGCTACACTAGGGTCGGTATTTCTGACTAATGAAGAGGCCTATGCTCTGACTAAACTTGTTCGCCCTCTGGGTGTAGTCTATAATGAGAACGAGGCAAGGATTTGTGTGTCTTCTGGTATAAAGGCCTTAACAGTAACGCTTGGTAGAGGGCCTATGACAAATCAATGGATGGATTTAAAAAATAGCAATTGCATTATGTGTATTGGATCTAATCCGGCTGAGTCCTTTCCTGTTGGGTTTGGGTGGGCTCTTAAGGCTCAAGAAAAGGGCGCTAAGATAATCAGCGTTGATCCTTTGTTCACAAAAACATCCGCGGTTGCTGATATATTTGTAAGGTTGAGGGCAAGTACAGATAGTGCCTTTACTGCTGGAATAATCAACTATATTATATCTAACAGAAAATATAACAAAGAATATCTGATAAAAAATACAGATGCTAGTCTTTTGGTAGATCCAAGCTTTGGCCTTAAAGATGGGTTATTTACTGGCTTTGATAAAACTAACCATGCCTATAGCAAAACTACATGGCAATATCAAAAGGATAATGATGGAAAGCCCAAGATGGATAAGACCTTGCAAGATCCCAGTTGTGTATTCCAAATTGTAAAAAAACATTTTAGCCGATATGATGCGGATACAGTATATAAGATAACTGGAGTGGAAAAGAACATATTTTTTAATGCCTGCAAAGCATTTGCAGCAACAGGCTCAGGTGACAAGGCCGGGGCTATCATATTCTCATCAGCTGCAACTCAACATGGTAATGGAACTCAGAATATCCGAACCTTGGCCATACTGCAGCTCCTGCTTGGTAATATCGGCATTTCTGGAGGAGGGCTGAATGGCATCGCGGGTGCATGCAATGGTCTTGGATGTTCGTTAAACGGCAGACTTTGCCATGAACTTCCCGGCGGTTTAGGTATGCCTAGACCCCAGGACAAAGACTTTGATGGATATCTAGGACGAGTCTCCTCTTCTAAGGCTATTAGCTTCCTGAAGGCATGGTATGGCAATAAGGCCACCAGTTCCAATGATTATGGGTGGAACTATTTACCAAAGCTTAGTGGGAACCGTACATATCTAGCCATTATTGATGCAATAGATAAAAAGGCAGTAAAAGGTTTGATCTGTTGGGCTATAAATCCTGCAGTAAGTACGCCTTATAGTACATTTACGCGTAACGCATTAAGGAAACTTGACTGGATGGTAGTTGTAGATCCCTTTGAGACAGAAACTGCTGCTGTTTGGAAGGAACCAGGGATAGATCCGTCAAAGAGTAACACAGAGGTATTTTTGCTTCCTGCAGCCAGCCCATTAGAAAAGGAAGGTAGCACTACTAATAGTGCTCGCTTGATGCAGCGGAGAAACAAGATAGTAAACCCTATGGGACAGTCTAAAGCAGACCTCTGGATCATTGATAAGATAGTTAAAGAATTAAAAGAACTCTATGTAAAGGAAGAAGGGCCTAATAAAAAGGCTATTACTGATTTGGTATGGGATTATGGTAATATCCCTGATCCCCATAAAGTAGCAAAAGAGATTAATGGGTATAATCTCAAAACCGGGAAGTTATTGGCTGGTTCATGGGAGCTAAAAGCTAATGGCGAAACTAGTTGCGGCAATCCGATTTTCTGTGGCAGTTACACAGAAAAAGGCAATATGGCAGCAAGACGCGATATAGCAGATAGATCGGGTATAGGTTTGTACCCGGACTGGGGATGGAGCTTCCCCTCTAATATCCGTATCATGTATAATCGAGCCTCAGTGAACAATGACGGCAGCCCCGTGAACCCCAGTAAACCTATCATTGTATGGGATGACCTTACTAAAAAATGGAGGGGTGATGTTCCTGACGGTGGGGCAGAGCCTGGTAAAATACTACCTTTTCCTAAAAAACCGTATAGACGAGCTCATTTGTTTGCCATTGAATTAAATGACGGGCCATTACCAGAATATTATGAACCATGGGAGAGCCCGACTAAAAATATTATGTCTTCCATACAGAACAGTCCCTCCCTGAAGATATGGAATAGTAGTAGGGACAGAAAAGGATCATATAAACAATATCCTATTGTGGCTACCTACAAGCGACTTGTAGAACATGTTCACACAGGTAGCTTCACCAGAAATGTGCCATGGCTATCAGAGCTTGAGCCAGCGATGTTTGTAATAATGAGTCATGAGCTAGGATCTGAAAAGGGGATAGCAAATGGAGATAAGGTTTATATTGAGTCAGCTAGAGGGAGGATAGAAGCATTCGCACTTGCGAGTAAACGTGTCCGTCCTCTTAAGATTAATGGTAGTATTGTACATCAAATAATATTGCCATGGAATTGGGGTTATACAGGTGCATCTAAAGGTGATAGTGCAAATATACTGTCAGCTCATATAACGGATGCCAATACCATGATGCCAGAGATTAGAGGCTTTTTAGTGGATATAAATAAGGTAATAGGATAAAAGGTGTGAGGGCAACAGATATCAGGTCTTGTCCTCTAAGCTACCTCATAAAGATGCCACAAGGAGCCTTGCATAATTCCAGAAGAACAGATGTTCGTGAAACGTCTGAAACCCGAAACCTTTGAGGATCTTCTTCCAGTCTCTTCTTATAAAATCAAATGCATAGGGACATTCAATGATCTTGAAAGGAACACGTAGGTGCAAGGGCATATCTTGCAGTGAGAATTCATTATAATCCAAAATAAAAAATTTGCCCCCTGGCTTGAGATGGTTAGTGACATTTTGAATGGTTTTTTCTCTTACCTGATGAGGAAATCCATGTATAACAAATGAGATAAATGCCTTGTCAAAAGTTTCTGTAAGTTCAAACGGCTGGTCAATCCGCTGCCTAAGAAAAGAAACATTTGTGAATCCTTTGAAGCGGGAACAAAATTGTTTTCCCATCTCATCGGAGATATCCATTCCTAATAGTCTGCCTTTCTCAGAAAGGTATGCTACCATCAGATAAGCATTTCTTCCTGTACCACATCCCAGGTCAATAATTTTATCCTCTGGTCGTATATGCATTAGAGAAACCGCTTCTTTTATGAAATGAGCATAGCGGCCAAGACTCATCAAATTCATGATAGAATCATAGTGTGCCGCGGTAAATCTTGTTAATTCAACCTTTGAATCTTTATATAATTTGCCCATAAAGGCCCCCCGCTGGGTGAGTTATATGACAGTGATGTCGCGATTATATTCGCCTACAATTTCTTTGCAGTCTCATAACCATCCCCGATAGCGTCCTGGGCGTTTCCTACTTCCTTAGCGTCACCAACTACATATACCTGCATTTCTCCCCTTAACTCTTCTTCAAGGGGATTGTAACTCTTCATTCCGGTGGAAACAACTATGATATCAATGTCATTAAATTGTATATTCTCTCCATCCCTCTCAGCATAAACAGTTTCCCCATCTATCTTTTTAATATATGTGTGATCGCTGAAGACAGTGTCCTTTTCCTTCATCATTTTAAGAGAAAGATTCTTGGCGATCATTTCCATATCTTCACCGAAATCGGTTGTCCTTTTTACAATGGTGATTTTATTATTTCGGGGTATCAATCCTGTAGCAATGTCCACGCCGATAAGGCCGCCACCGATAATCAATACATTTTTATTTTCCGGCAAGTTTTTTTCTAATAGTATGTCAGCCCAGTAAAATTTATCCAATCCCGGAATGGTTAATACAGATGGTTTCGAACCGGTTGCCAATATGGCCGCATCATATTTTTTTGTAAGATCTGATTTTGTAATTTCTTTAAAGATTATATTGATATCCTTTTCTTCCAATCTTTTTATGAAGTAAGGGATTAATCTCTCCATCGACTTTTTGTTAGGAGTCAATGGCGCCAGGCTGAATTGCCCCCCCAGCTTATCTTTTTCATAAAGGTCAACCTCGTGTCCCCTTTCCTTCAAGATTATTGCTGCTTCCATGCCCGCCAGGCCGCCTCCTATAACAGCATATCGCTTGGGCTCTTTTGCAGATTCGATAATTTCTGCTTCTTTTCCTACTTGAGGATTCACAAGACATTGAAGCCCGTGGCCTGATTTTACACCGCCGAGACAGCCCTCGGCACAGGCCAGACAGGGACTGATAACGCCTTTTACCTCACCTTGATATTTACCGATAAAGTCGGGGTCTGCTATTAAAGCCCTGCCTACGGCGATGTAATCCGTTGGAAATTCAGCGCGTAATTTTTCAATATCTTCAACCGTATTGATCTGCCCGACGAATATTACAGGAATCGTTATCTCTTCTTTAATTTTACCTGCCATCTCCCATGTCTTTCCCTTGGGGACAAACATATGCTGAAAATACCATGGTGGAGTGGAACAGACCGTGCCTGCGGACACGTGTATAGCCTCAACACCATGTTTTTCCAATATCTTTGAAAAGGTGATCATCTCAGGCAGCTTAATTCCCTCAGGTATCATTTCATCACCGCTTATCCGGGCAACAACCGGCAAATCTACAGATTTTTTAACTTCCTTCAAAATTTCTAAAGGGAACCTTACCCTGTTCTCAAGGCTTCCGCCGTATTCGTCGGTTCTATCATTAACAAAAGGTGAAATAAATTGGGCCAGCAGGTAACCGTGACCAAACTGTAGTTCTATAGCATCAAAATTGGCCTTTTCGCCCTGCAGGGCTGCCTTCGCAAACAGGTCCAAAACCTGATTCATATCTTTTTTATCCATTCTTTTGGGGATTGCCCCGCCATTTTCGCAGGGTCTGTCCGTGGAAGAAATAAAATAATTGCCTGGGATGTTTGGGTTCGCCATTCTCCCGGGATGGTTGAGATGCGCAATTACTTTGGCGCCTGAATCATGGATAGAGAAGACTAATTTATGCAACCCTTCTGTTTTGTCATCGTTATCTATTCCCATCTGGGTTGGAATCTCCCTGAGGCCTTTATCGATATAAAAGGGCTCCGGAATAACAGCGCCCAGGTATTTGCACCTGCGTTTGTAAAAAGCAATGTGCCTTTCATTAACCTTGCCACTGCCATCGCCATATCCCAACTTGACAGGCGGCATTATAAAATTATTCTTTAGCTTTAACATATCTTTAACCTCCATGGGAAATCATGGTTTTAAAACTATGTGTTTCCGATCTTCTCCCTTATTTTTTTCTTCTATTATTCTTTCCATATTTCTATGTACCAGTTGAATGGCATCATTTATGACATTTGTCTTTACCACAACACATACATATTCCTTCAATAATCTGACAATATTGGGCCCCATTCTTTGACCCACTACAACATCAATATCTTCCAAAATAGAAGATACAGACTTTGCCTTTCCAGGATCGCCATGCTTGAGGGTTTCATCTTCTTGGTATTTTACATTTCCCCTTGTTTCGACAAACTCTTCCTTACCCTCAGAAAATCTATAAACGTGAAAAAATTGCGCCATCCCAAAATGACCCTCATTAAAATTTTTACCATCATCTGTACTAAAAGCAATTAAAAATTCCATGAACCCTCCTCGATAAGAGCTTAAATATCTTCTGTGATAAAAGAATGTCAAGCTATAATCAATCCAGAAATCTTAGTCTGGTGGTTTACCGGCAGACTGAATGTATATTGTAGGTTTGTCCCCAAGAATCGTACCATATATGGTGCCCGCCACCATTATCGCCCTGCCACATATCTTACAAAGATATTCATTATTCTAAAGCCCTGTGGTATAGATCTATGGTAAGAAGGCCATGAAAATAGAAAGAGACAATCAATATAACAACAAGGAAAAACTCAAGAAGGGATCTAAAGATATGACTGAATGCGACACCTCGCCACCCCCTGACTTTATCCGCGCCATTATCGCCCAGGACTTAAAGACAGGTAAAAACGCAGGCCGCGTGGTCACCCGGTTTCCACCGGAGCCAAACGGATACCTGCATATTGGTCACGCCAAATCCATCTGCCTGAATTTTGGTATTGCATCCGAACACAAAGGGGGCATCTGCCATTTGCGCTTCGATGATACCAATCCGACAAAGGAAGAAATTGAATACATTGAGTCGATCAAGGAAGATGTGCAGTGGCTTGGATTTGAGTGGGGCGATCATCTGTACTATGCCTCTGACTACTTTGAAAGGCTCTATGACTATGCCCGGCAGCTCATTAAAGCAGGCAGTGCCTATGTGTGCGACTTGAGTGCGGAAGAGATCAGGCAGACCCGGGGCACATTGACCACGCCCGGCAAGGAAAGTCCGTACCGAAATCGAACAGTAAAAGAAAACCTGGACGTATTTGAACGCATGCGAAAGGGCGAATTCGAAGACGGCTCCCGCGTGCTTCGGGCAAAGATTGATATGGCATCTCCAAATTTGAATATGCGGGATCCTGTGATCTACCGTATCCTTAAGGCGGCCCATCCGAGGACAGGAGATAAATGGTGCATCTATCCGATGTACGACTTTACCCACCCCCTTTCGGATTCCATCGAGGGGATCACTCACTCTATCTGCACGCTGGAATTTGAAGATCATCGCCCATTATACGACTGGTTCCTTGATAAATTGAAGGTGAACTCTCACCCGCAGCAAATCGAGTTTGCCAGGCTTAACTTAAGCTACACTGTGATGAGCAAAAGAATGCTCCTCGAATTAATAGAAGGGGACTATGTTACCAGATGGAATGATCCGCGCATACCTACAATATCGGGCCTTAGGCGCCGCGGCTACACCCCGGAGTCAATTCGTAATTTCTGTGAGCGCATCGGGGTGGCAAAAAGGGACAGTATCGTCGATATGGCGCTGATCGAGCACAGCATCCGCGAAGACCTAAATGAGAAGACACCTCGTGCCATGGCAGTGCTGCGTCCGCTCAAGGTGGTAATCGACAACTATCCAAAGGATAAGACAGAAGAGTTCGAGATCCCAAATCATCCGAACAATCCTGCAATGGGCTCGCGCAAGATCCCCTTTTCCCGCGAGATTTATATAGAGCAAGGAGATTTTCTTGAAGATCCACCGAAAAAATTCTTTCGCTTGGCGCCAAATCGCGAAGTGCGGCTCAGGGCCGCATATTTTATTACATGTGTCGGCGTGGTAAAGGATGAGAAAACAGGCAAAATCAAAGAGCTTCACTGCACCTATGATCCAAAAACCAGGGGTGGAAACGCTTCAGATGGACGGAAGGTAAAAGGGACATTGCACTGGGTTTCAGCTCCCCACTGCCTTCCCGCTGAAGTGCGTCTGTACGACCGTCTTTTCACAAAAGCAAACTTGGCAGGTGAAAATGATTTCAAGGCACATCTGAATCCAAACTCCCTGGAGATATTGACATCGAGCCGTGTCGAGCCGTGTCTTGCCGGCGCGAAACCTGAGGACAAATACCAGTTTGAAAGGCAGGGCTATTTCTGCGTAGATTCGATCGATTCCAAACCCGATGCGCTTGTGTTTAATAGGACAGTAACGCTACGCGATTCATGGGCCAAGATCGAGAAGAAGGGGTGAGAAGGCCCTCAATCTTCACCTTCATGGACAAAATCTGCCCGGAAAAGATAGTTGACAGGGGTCGGTTGGCAGTTGTCAGCAAATAACAACTGACGGTCATTCCATCTGATCCAGAGGGCTTTTGACCCTATGTGCTCCCTTGCGCAGCACATGAGTGTAGATCATGGTAGTATTCACATCCTTATGGCCCAGCAACTCCTGAATAGTGCGAATATCATACGGCAGATGAACAGAAATCTTGACCTTCCTGGCCGCCCGTTCGGCGTTGATTTTCTCGTTCAGTGGTTGCTTGAGTACATGTTTGTAGAGAAAGACCAGCGCATTCAGCGCTTGATTCTGTGTCGATGGCGCCACATTCCTATCGCGAGCTAAGAATGTCAGATACGTTTCGATCTTCTTCTCTCCTTCACTCAGGTCATCGCGCAACTTCATGTTGAAATGAAGGACAAAGCGCTTCACCCATTCGCAGTAGCTTCGCTCCGTGCAAATCGAATAGTGTCGCCGCATCACATCGCGCATATCATCAAGAATCTTACTTGACATAGCTTTCTTCCTGTCTTATCGTTTTTTTCATGATCAGAAAGAATATACTATATGGGATATTGAAAACAAGCAAATTTGCCTGTTTGTCCGTTCAATATCAGAATATCAGGCAAAATTGCCTTATATGTAAATGTTATGCTTTAATTGGCCATCAGTATTGCACTGAATCTTAGGGACAAATCTATGCCGAAAAAGAAAAGCAGAATGAAAAATCAATATTCTGGATTTGTCCTTACATTTGAACCGGCGAGGACGGAATGGCTTGCTGATCGATTGTATCCAGACGCAGAAATATCTGAATCGTTTTCTGCCATTGATTGGGAATTTGAACGTAGAGAATTAGTGTTTTTAGTGCTCAACACTAATCCACATTCAATTTCTGCAATGGCGTTAATGGAACGAATGCATGGAAGCGGTGGTTCGGGCAAACTAAAAATGCGAATGTCAAAGATGATTGTCTTTGATGAGCCTATCTCCGATTATGAGTTGGATGAAGAAAATTTTGTTTCTGCCGTATCAACGCCTGAAAGATTAAAGCGCACAGATTCAAACACATGGAATGCACTGATAGATAAAATTCGTGAACTTCGCCCTTCTGATGCTGGAGCAATTGACCAGCTTATTATTTATCGTGAAGCGGAGCTGCGTTTGTTGGGTCAATCAGATCGTGTGGCGCGATTAAATGAACAACGTGATGGCCTTGGTCTTACGCTTGACATAGCACAGCTTGACCGCTCTTCAGTTCTGAAAGGAATTAAAATTGATAAAGCTGGTGAGGCAAATTCAATCCTTGATTTGTTGGACACGATTCCAATACAAGAACGTTCCTTGCTTGAGCATGATGCTCGCCTTTTTAAATTGCTGTTAGGTAAACAAACATATCATTCTGCTATATTTTCTAATGGCGCAGATAGGTCAGTTCGGATTCACGTAGTTGACCAAACAGATATTGAAACAGTTCTTGGTGTGGATTTAATTATCTACAGCACATGCTTTGAAAATTTCTTGCTTTTGCAATACAAGAGGATGTTGAAGGGTAATAACGGTTGGGTTTACCAGATCAGCCCTTCATCAAATCTCAATAATCAACTTAATTCGATGGCATCTTTTCGATCTGCCGTTGCTTCTCAGCCCCCCTTGCCACTTACGCTTTGGAGTTACCGTCTAAACGATAACCCGTTTTACTTCAAGTTTTGCGAGCAATTCCGACCTGAAGCACGCGATGATAGTCTTGTTCCAGGTATCACCATGTGTGAAACCCATTTGCGAGAATTTCTAGATCTTCCGGAATCTCGTGGCCTCAAAGGGGGACTGTATGTCGGCTACCAAAACTGTCCACGCTACTTAAACAACACAGAGTTTATTCAATTAGCACGAGTAGGCTGGATTGGTGCTGGAATGCCAGCAGTGTCATTGCTTCAAAAAGTCCTTGATGCAAATCGGAAAGGTGGTCGTACTGCAATGTTTGCAGTAATTGATAGGGAAAAATCTCAATCGGCCACTGGTAGAGGTCGGAATTTTAACCAAAGAATAGCATAACCAAACGGTTCACTTGACGCTGAGAACGCCTGCGGCCTTGAGGTTAAAGGTCGGTGGCGGCGCAAGTGACCTTGATCGTTAGCTTGGGAGAAAACAGACCAGCATGAGTCTCGAACGAAAACAGCAGCTCTTTCTAGATGCGATGGAGGAGTCACTCAAGTTCGTCCGACTGACGTATGCACGGTTGATCGCGACACTCAAGGCCCACGATCCCGAATGCCCTGGCGGCCAAGCCCCTGACGCGCTCGTACTCGATTGTTGGGCCATTGTGGACTTAGCTAAACGCATTCGCACCGTGCTTAACAACACTCCGGGACTCATGCACAATGAAGAGCTCCAGAGATTTCTGAAGGTGACCGACCTCGTTCCCGACTTCAGGCACTACATCCAGCACTTGGAGACTAAAGCAAAAGACCTAGCTCCTACTGGGCATCCCATTTGGGGTTCCGTTTCTTGGGCCAAGGTCCTTTCAGAGAAGGAAATCTCGGTCGGCATGTATGCGCCCGGACGATTGGCCAAGTGTAAAGGGATTCCTGTCGTTAACCCAGTTGGGCGCGCTTTCCATGGCGAGATTGACCACATTGAGTTGGCCGTCAACGGACAGGTCATAAATCTCAGCGAGTTGGTCAGGAACATAGACCGGTTCGGAGCGGCGTTCTGTGAGGCAGTCACATCAGCCGAGAAGTCAGGGCACAGGGATGCCAAGGGCCTGATTCGCATCGAGGTGAATATCGGAAGCTAACCAGCCCTTGCACTTGACGCCTTGCTTCGCGCGGCGCAAGGTAACAAAAGGGGTCAAATCTTCCTTTGACCTTTGTCAGGCAATCGTAACAGTCAAACGTAGATTTGACCCGTTAGTCTTTGAAAGGCAGGGCTATTTCTGCGTAGATTCGATCGATTCTAAACCCGATGCACTTGTGTTTAATAGAACAGTAACGCTACGCGATTCATGGGCCAAGATCGAGAAAAAGGGATGAGAAGGCTCTCAATCTTCACCTTCATGGACGGAGTCTGCCCTGAATGCTAACATCTCTCTCTTCCAAAACAAGTAACTTCAGACCCCAAAGTGTAACTTAAATATCTCTAAATATTGTCTTGACAATGGGGTCCACCTTATATGGCCCAGCAACTCCTGAATAATGCGAATATCATACGGCAGATGAACAGGAATCATGACCTTCCTGGCCGCCCGTTCGGCGTTGATTTTCTCGTTCACTGGTTGCTTGAGTACATGTTTGTAGAGAAAGACCAGCGCATTCAACGCTTGATTCTGTGTCGATGGCGCCACATTCCTATCGCGAGCTAAGAATGTCAGATACGTTTCGATCTTCTTCTCTCCTTCACTCAGGTCATCGCGCGACTTCATGTTGAAATGAAGGACAAAACGCTTCACCCATTCGCAGTAGCTTCGCTCCGTGCGAATCGAATAGTGTCGCCGCCGCATCACATCACGCATATCATCAAGAATGTTACTTGACATAGCTTTCTTCCTGTCTTATCGTGTTTTTCATAATCAGAAAGAATCTACTATATTGAATATTGAAAACAAGCAAATTTGCATATTTTGTCTATTCAATATCAGGATATCAGGCAAAATTGCCTTATATGTAAATGTGATGTGTTAAAAGATGTGTTAAAAATAGAAATAAAATTTCACAACTGAGGAAAAGTTAAAGATGCAAGATTTAATGACAATAAAAGAAGCAAGTATTTGGGCATCTAAATACATAGGTAAAAATGTTACTCCATCAAATATATCATATTTAATCCAATATGGAAGAATACCTAAAAACGGAGATAATGGGAATGCTTTTGTCAATAGGCATGATTTAAAAGAATATTACAATTCGCATCATGAGACAAAAGAAGGCCGATGGAAAAAACAGTTGGGAAATGATTTAAACTGGAAGTTGTCCTTTTCTGAATATAAAGAATCTGAAACAACAAAACATGTTCATAGATTGCATTCATATAAAGGAAAATTTATTCCGCAACTCGTTGAATACTTTTTGGATCAGCATACTGATAATTTTAAAAATAAATCATTTTTTAATGCAGGTGATGTTATTTTAGATCCTTTTTGTGGTAGCGGGACAACTCTTGTGCAGGCAAGTGAATTAAATTTACATTCGATTGGAGTTGATGTTTCTGCATTTAATGCCTTTATAAGTAATGTTAAAGTTGGAAAATATGACATTCATGATGTTAGAAACACTGCTGATGACATTACGAAAAACCTTAAAAAATTTCAAAGAGAAAAAAACAATGTTACTTTTGAGAATAGATTATTAGATGAGTTGAAAATATTTAACGGCAAGTTTTTCCCATCGCCAGAGTTTAAATATAAAGTTAGGCAAAAAGAAATAAATGAAAGGTTGTATGGCAAACAAAAATCCGATGAATTTTTACAGATATACCATAAGCTTATAGATAAATACAGAATTTCATTGAAACAGAAAAAAAATGATTCATTTCTGGATAAATGGTTCCTGCAAGTTATTAGAGATGAAATTGATTTTGTCTTTAAACAAATAAAATCTATTAAAAATCTGGAGACAAAAAAAATTCTTGCTTTAGTATTGAGTCGTACTGTCCGTTCGTGTCGTGCAACAACCCATGCTGACTTAGCAACATTAAAAGAGCCTGTAACCACAACTTACTATTGTAAGAAACATGGCAAAATATGTAAGCCGTTATTTTCTATATTAAGTTGGTGGCAAAGATATGTACAAGACACAATTCAACGAGTTGTTCAATTTGATGGACTTAGAATTGATACTTTCCAAAAATGTTTAGTGGGAGATAGTAGAACAATTAATATAGTACAAGAGTTAGAGGAGAAATATCCTAAATTTGGCAAGTTAATTAAAGACAATAAGATAGATGGAATTTTTTCAAGTCCGCCATATGTTGGTTTAATAAACTATCATGAACAACACGCTTATGCTTATGATTTATTTGGCTTTGAAAGAAGGGATGAACTGGAAATCGGCCCTTTGTACAAAGGTCAGGGATTAGAAGCCCGAAAATCTTATATGAAAGGTATTTCTGACGTTTTGAATAATTGCAAGCGATTTTTGAAACAAGATTATGATGTGTTTTTGGTGGCCAATGATAAATATGGTCTATACCCACAAATTGCTGAACTATCTAACATGAAAATCGTTAATGAATATAAAAGGCCCGTTTTAAACAGAGTAGAGAAGGATAGATCAGCATATTCCGAAATAATTTTTCATTTAAAGGAAAGATAGGAATGGCATTATTTAAAGAACAAATAAAATTAGTAGAAGATACTATTAAAAATAGTCTGAGAAATAGATTTAACACTTACAATCCAGAACCAGCAGCAATGCCTTTTCACACAAGATTACTTGGTAAAGACAGGCTTGCTCTTTATTCATTTATACATTCTCTGAATACAAATTTTGGCACAACAATTTTTGAACCCGTTGCAGTATCATTAGCTTCAAGTAGATTTAAGGTTGCAAAACATCAAATGAAATCTGGCACACAAATTAGCACTAATGCACAGTTTGAAATTCAGAAGATTATGGATGAATTGACTGCGGGAAATAAAAAACCTGATAAGCAAAAGGAAATTGAAATAATCAGACGAGTTTGTCAAAAAGGAGAAATGAGAACTGTTAAACCTACAAGAATAGATGTTTATCTTGAAAGTAATGAAGGTGAAATATACCTTTTTGATATAAAAACCGCTAAGCCAAACAAAGGTGGTTTTAAAGAATTTAAGCGAACGCTTTTAGAATGGTCAGCAACTATTTTATCCGAAAACCCAAAAGCAAAAATTAATACACTAATTGCAATTCCATACAATCCTTATGAACCAAAACCATACAGTCGTTGGACAATGGCCGGAATGCTTGATTTAGATAATGAGTTAAAAGTTGCTGAAGAGTTTTGGGATTTTCTTGGTGGCAAAGGTGCATATGATGATTTATTAGGTTGTTTTGAGCGTGTAGGAATTGAACTAAGAAGTGAAATTGATGAATATTTTGAAAGGTTTAATAAAAATTAAAAAGAAGAAAAAGAAAAGGAAAGAAAAGGGGTCAAGTCTACGTTTGACTTATGTTCTTGTTTTTGATACATAAGGAGTATGAGTAGACCATTACGGATAGGGTATGAGGGCGCCTGGTATCATGTAATGAATCGAGGGCGGCGTTCTTAGTTATTGATCCCTCCTCTTCATGCTTTGTTTAAGCCGTATGCTCTCCCAGTTGCAGGGAATGATGTGTGCCCTGTGGGTCAACCTGTCAAGCAATGCAGCTGTCAGCGCTGCTTCTCCAAATATCTGTGTCCACTTCTCAAATGACAGATTCGTTGTGATCAGCGTAGACCTCTTCTCATTACGATCTGATATTACCTGGAAAAGCAGCTGGGCCGATCTATCTGAAAAGGGCACATAACCAAGCTCATCAAGGATAATGATGAGCGACAATTAAACCTCCCGATCGTGTTGCCTCACTGAAGAATGTTACCAGAAAAAAGTATTGAGCACAAAAGATTTTTTTACGTAAGTCTCGGATTTTTATGTGTAGGGAAATTTTGCAGATCATTCATTTTTGATTCTTGTTTATCTGAAAAGACGTAGCCCAGGAGGATCACCCCCATGGGGGTGAAATTTTTCAGATGTTACTACAATTTCCGAACAAGTCATCTGTGCCGATAGGGGAGATTCCAGTCTCCGGAAACTTAAGATTTTCATCCAAGCATGCGTAAACAAGTTTCTTGGCCATCACATGACGCCATTCTTTTATACGGCGCTGCAATGTTCTAAGCTGTCCATTCGAGAACTGGCCAGGATGTTCATGCTGCAATCGCTCAAACAATGTTTTGGCAGTGGTATCGGGGTCTTTCTGTAACCAGATAAGGATCTCAGGCCAAAAAGATTCAACCGGGTCTTTTCGAGTTCTCCAGTTGTGTTTTTTTGTAGATTTCTGTTCATGAGTTGGACGTACTTCGCCAAGGAGCCAAAGTTTGGGAAGCTGTTCCATGAATTCCTTGAGGCTCTTGTGTCTAAGGTCGTTTGCTAAGTCTGGAGAGCCAAGGGATGCTAATGCAGCTTGACCATGCCGGATAAGATGCAACAACTCCACCGGATCAAGTTGAGAGCGTTGTTTTCGAAGAGCACACTTAGTGCGTTCATCAACAGCATGGTGTTCCAATAAACGCTCACATGGGGTTGCTGGACTAAAGTATGACTTTTTTACCTTTGCTCCTTCTCGTGTTTTTGAACGAAGTTTGAACGATGGCTGGAAGTAGTTTACATATAATCTGGCCGCACGAAACAGATGAGCGAGCGTTTGGCAAGCCACTACACCAGAAAAACGATCATATCCAACAAATCGCCGGATGATTGCACCATTCTTCTGTTCTATCCATGCCTGATCATTCTTTCGGCGTGCTCGTGAGCGAGTGAAACAGATCTGTTTTTTATCACAATAGGATAAAAGCGTATCGTTGATAAAAGCGCCGTCATTGTCTGAATTAATCCCTGCTATAGAGATAGGCATCTGTTTTCCAATTACCTCAAGTCCTTCAACCACAAGAGATTGTTCTCGGACTATAAGAGGAACAAATTCAGTCCAACCGGAGCAAACATCCGTTGCAACAAGACTATGAACAACTGAACCTTTCAATGAACCGCCGCAATGGACAACAAAGTCTATTTCAAGATATCCTGGTGGGGATTCATTCCAATCCGCAAACGTTCGAACCGGTATTTGTTTGCTGGCCTTTTTAGATGCACCCCTTCGTTTTTTACGGGCTGTTGCTTTGCCCCGAACCGGCGCAAGCAACCTATCGATAGTTGAGGCACTTACAGATAACAGACGGTGACGAACATCTTTATTGAGATCCAAGTGCCCATACCGTTCCAAAGCATCTACAAGAGTTGGCAAGATAGCCTTTAGTCTTTTTCCACAAATCCTGTCAGAAGCTTCCCACATAACGATTAATGCTTCTTTCACCGCATCATCATACACACGCTGACTGATTCTGGAGGACTGGCATCTGGTTGTTTCGCAATTACCAAGCAATCGAATAGCATGTTTTCGATGGCATCCCAACAAGGCTGTGAACTCGTCAAGTATCATTGCCTTTTCTTTTTTTGATGCCTGTCTATAACGGTTTTTCACCGCTTCAATTAGTTCTTTCCTCGCTCCTGTACTGATATCGACGTCTGCCATTTGTTGCCTCCAATTTTTGGGTAACATTCCTTTGAGGCAACAGGTCGGTTTCGGTAACAAATTCTATGAGTCAACGCGCGATTAACGACAATTAAAATTCCCGTTTTATGAAGAGGGATAGGCTATGGTGACGCCAATGAAATGGAGGGGAAAAGGGGTCAAGTCTACGTTTGACTTATGTTCTTGGTTCTGATACACAAGGGGTATGAGTAGACCATTACGGATAGAGTATGAGGGCGCCTGGTATCATGTGATGAATCGAGGGCGGCGGTCGGATCGGATTTTTGAAGGCCATAACGATTATCTGACGTTCATTGATCTGCTCAAGGACGCAACCGAACTGTGGGATATCCGGATAAGCGCTTATTGCCTGATGCCCAATCATTACCATTTGCTCATCCATACTCCTAAAGGGAACCTCTCGCGATGCATGCGGCATATCAACGGCGTCTATACGCAACGCTTCAACCGAGCCCACGGCTTTGACGGACAATTGTTTCGTGGCCGGTTCAAATCGATTATCGTGGATGGAGACAGTTATCTGCTGGCGTTGGTTCGATACATACACAGAAACCCACTGAGGGCAGGTATTGCAGATCATTTGGACGAATACCCATGGAGCAGTCATAAAGGCTATGTATCCTCGGCCAGAAAATGGGACTGGCTTCACAAGGAATTCATCCTTTCCATACTATCCTCCCAGAAGAAAAGACGATTGCAAGCGTATAGACAATTTATGAAGATGGAAGATTCAAAAGAGATAACCAACATGCTTGAAAGAAAGAGATGGCCGACCTTTCTCGGTGATGAAACATTTATCACATGGATAAAAGGAACATTTTTTGACCAAAAGCAAAATCATCAGATCCCTGACTCCGCGTCATTAGCTCCGGAACTTGAGACAATAAAGAAAACGGTATGTTCCTATTACCATGTCGATGAATCCGAACTACTGAAATCGAGAAGGGGAGAATTTAACGAGCCTAAAAGCATGGCAATCTATCTGGCCCGCATGCTTCGAAAAGATGGTCTGCTGGATATCGGTTCCGAATTCGGCCTCAGAGGTTACAGCTCGACCAGCAGCGTTGTTGGTGGGATGCGAAAACAGCTGCAGAAAAATCGCCAGATGCAAAAGCGATTTGAAGAAATCAGAAATTCTGTGATGATAAGTCAAACGTAGACTTGACCCCAGACCCGTTCGCTTTCCTATTGACATTTAAATGTTATGATGCTATGATGTTTAAACTGCATATTTGGAGGAGACATTATGGCAACATTATCAAAACGCTCTACTATTTATCTGGATCCCGCCCTTCATCAAGCGTTACGAATTAAGGCCCTCGAAACCTCCCGTTCAATGTCGGAGATAATTAACGAGGCTGTAAGAGAGGCACTTGCCGAGGATGCCGAGGACCTCGCTGCTTTTGAAGAAAGGGCAAATGAACCTCTGATCAGCTATGAACGGATGGTCAAGATGCTTAAGAAAGATGGCCGCATATAAAATCTTTTTCAAGAAATCGGTCTGGAAGGATTTTGAAGTAATCCCGAATAAGGATTTAAAAAGGATACTTGAACGCATCGAATCACTTGGTGGGAATCCACGCCTTCCAGGTTGCAAGAAATTAGCTGGTCAAGAAAGGTATCGTTTGCGGCAAGGACGATATCGTATTCTATACTCCATTCAAGATGAAGAACTTTCTCTTTGGATAGTAAACGTTGGCCATCGAAAGAATGTATATCGCTGAAGCGAACAAGCGCATGGACTCTGACCGGGAAAGCTGTAGCGGTTTTTGCTCATAGCGGGGGCATCACCAAACACTCTTTTTCAAAGGCCAGCTTGGCTTTCCCGGCAGGTCTTCAAACTTGACATAAGTATTAATTTTGAATAGTAATAACTCATGCCAAGGCCATTAAGGAATCAATGGTATGAACCACGGAGCAAGCTATGAATTATGATGCGCAGCAAGAAATCGGGGAGGTGAACCCGCATCTTCTCGTCCGGCGACTTGTCCTGGCGACTTGTCCGTCGTAGATGAAAGCGAAGTCGGAAGTTGAAAGCGAAGCAGGAAGTGGACACGAAGACGGATTGAATATTTCAGTATCCTCTATCTCACATCTGCAAAGGAGACATATCACTTTTAAAAAAGAATACTGTTGGGTATTTATATCAAGGTACAATCAAGTCATTGCGAGGAGCTTTAGCGATTCGCCTTGGGCGAACAATCTCAGCCTTTAGATTGCTTCGCTACGCTCGCAATGACAACTTCGATAAGTCCTTGATTGAATGCAACTTGGTCTGACAACTCGAATGTTAACCTCATAGAAAATTAACATAAAGGAAAGCATAGTTTCGATGGAAAGGGAATTCAAAGGTAAGGAGGCCAGCCCTTAACAGAATTTTGCCCAAATTCCTCAATCAAGTTGTTCAACTTGATTGAGTTGTTCTTCAAAAAAAACGCGCTTTCCCTCTGCCTGTATTGTTAGTTTATCCAGCTCATCGAAAAGAGAGTCAATCGCAGTCTGACAGGTGTGGATTGATCTTGCGAGCTCTGCTACCTTTGCACCCTCTTTGTTCTCAGATGCCTCCTGCATTTTTTGCGTGTATTGTGCGAGATCCTTTTCCAGAGAATTAACCTCATCCTCAATTTGTTCAATCCGGCTTTCAAGTGGGCGCAGTATCTTTCCACGCTCAGTGATAATCTCGGAGCGTCTTCGGCGGATGTCTTTTTTCGTCAATTTGCGGTCAATGCTCGCTTCAGCATTTTCATTGGAAGCAAAGCGCTGCCAATCGTCTTCGTCTTTCCACCCTCCCTTTTCAAGAAACCGCTGGTAGCTGCCCTCAAATACATCAATGCTATTGTTATCAAATACAATAAGCCGCTCGGCAAGGGCATGCAGAAACATCTCATTGTGTGTTACAATAACCACAGCACCCTCAAAACTGTCGATGGCTGCAAGCAGGGCATCAGATGATTCCATATCAAGATGATTGGTCGGCTCATCAAGCAGCAGCATATTAACTGGTGTTACCAAAAGCTTACCAAGCATCACCCTGCTCTTTTCTCCACCTGAAAGCACCCGGATCTTCTTTAAGGCATCATCGCCTGTAAACATCATTGCCCCACAGATATTCCGGGCCTTTTGGTTGTCTACATCCGGGGCTGAGTAGAAAATTTCCTCTACAACTGCGCGCGTATCCACCAGAGTTGATGTATTGGTCTGTTCAAAAACCCCCATGGTGATTGCCGGGTGAGGGATGATTTGTCCATGCTCAGGAGTGAGGGCCCCTGCAAGGAGTTTTAAAAGCGTGGTTTTCCCCTTGCCATTCTTACCCACCACACAAACCCGATCCCTTGGCCCAATGGTGATATTCAGATCTTTAATCAACGACCTCTCAGGGCTATAGGAAAAACAAAGTTCCCTGGCGCTTAAGGCATATTTCCCATGGAACGGTTCACTTCGAAAACAAAAATCAAGGGTTTTTATCTTTTCGAGCCTGTCATGTTTTTCCATCTTCTCCAGCGTTTTAATACGTGACTGTACCAGATTTACCAGCCTGGCCTTGGCCCTGAAACGAGATATAAACAGCTCTATCTCTTTTCGCCTGCGCTCGTCATTAATCCTGGTCTTCTCATAGACTTCCTCGTCCTGGGCAATCTGGGCATAATACTTTTCAGTGGTCCCGGCTATTTTGCGAATCTTCTTGCGGTGGATGCCCATGGTGTGGGTAACAATCTTATCCATAAAACTTCTGTCATGGGTTATGAGTATCAGCTCATGGGGCCAGTTTAAGAGAAAACGCTCAATCCAGCGGATAGAGGTGATATCCAGATAATTCGATGGCTCATCCAAAAGCAGCATGTCAGGCTCTGACACGAGCACCTTTGCAAGATTGAGGCGTACCTGGTAGCCTCCTGAAAATGTTTGCGGGGCCTTTTGCATGTCGCTTTTTGTAAAGCCAAGCCCTGCCAGAATTTTTTCCACCTTCCAGTAGTGGCCTTTCTCTTCTTTGGCAAGCCCCTTCATGCCCTCTTTGAGCACAGTGTCTTTTGTAAATTCAATGTGCTGGCGCACATAGCTAATGCGATAGTTCTTCGGGATATGAATGGTTCCTTCATCCGGAGTTTCCAGCCCTGTGATGAGCCGAAAAAGGGTGGTCTTGCCGTGACCGTTTCGTCCGACAAGGCCGACCCGCTCACGGGCATTGATCTTGAAACTCGCCCTGTCAAAGAGATCCTGCCTGCTATAGCTTTTTGAGAGATTTTCAACGCTTATCATGGTGAGCAAGGATATATAAAAACGAATACGGTCTGTCAATCAGAAGCTCAGAACAGGTGAAGATCACCTTGAAGGTCAGAATTTTCGGGCTCGATAAATCCCCCATCGAGGGGGACGGAGGCGTTACCCCTTGAATAACATCCCCCTAACCCCCTTCAAAGGGGGATTTAAGGGGTATCACCCCTTTATAGGGGGATTCCCTCCTGCCCCCTGCCTGACTTCATGCCTTATATCAAAATATCCGGTTCTATCTGCTATCTCTATTGTAGAAAATCCTCTATATCCTTTAAAGCCCTGCTAAGGGTATATCTTGAGAGTGCTTCTAAAATAACCTTGCCGTAGCTCCGTTTAAACAGCCTGCTATCCAAGATCACCAGCACCCCCCTATCCTTCTCCGAACGGATCAACCTGCCAAGCCCCTGTTTTAAGAGCAAAATGGCATGGTCGAGCTGCACTTCTTCAAATGGGTTTAATCCCTGATCACCGGCTAATTTATACCTGGCATTTATTACAGGGTCATCTGGCACTAAAAATGGTATTTTATCGATTACAAGCAGGCTCAGACTCCTTCCCACGACATCTATTCCTTCCCAGAATGCACCTGTTGCAAACAGGATAGAATCTTCTTCATTTCTAAATTTCTCCAGCAGTTCAGGATTGGGCTTATCCCCCTGCACATAGATCGGGTAATCCCTTACTTCCCCAGTAACTATATCAGAAATAATCTTGAGCCTGGCATAACTTGTAAACAGAATCAATGCCCTTCCTTTGCTTGCCCTTATAAGGTGTATAATTATAGACGATGCTGCAGCAATAAACCTGTCATCTCCTGGCTCAGGTAAAAATCCCGGAATAAACAGCCTGGTGTTTGTCTCGTAATCAAATGGGCTCTTTACTGTGACCTCTTTTGCATCATCTTTAGATAGGCCTATGCGACGGGCTAAACCATCAAATCCATGATTCGTGGTGAGTGTAGCAGACGTAAGTATGGTTGCATGGTGTGTATAAAAGAGGAGTTCCGGCAAGATCTTGCTCACATCTACAGGCGAGAGATTAAAGACCATGTTAGGAGGTTGAATATCCACATACCTTACCCAGGTCTCATTTGAGGTTGTCTTAATGGTCTCACATCTGGAGATGATATCCTCTCCCCATTCTACAAGGTCTTCATAAGAGTCTATTTCCCTGCAGGAGGATTTAAACCTGTGCAAGAGGCCGCCCACATCTAATATAATGCCATCAAGCGCTTGTATAGCATCATCATCCAGGGCATACCTGTTATTTTTGTCTTTGGCCAACCTATAGACCTTTTCAGGCAAATCCTTCTCAAGCCATTTTGCACCCTCATAAAAAAACCTCTGTACCTCGGCTGAAGAAATCCTTATGCCCAGATGATAGGTTGCGATATCAGGAATCCTGTGGGCCTCATCTAAGATAAGGATATCATAATCACCAATAAGTGCAGACCCTTCATCTCCTGTTATCAGGCTATTCATCAAAAGGGCATGATTTACTACGACTACATCTGATGATCGTGCCCTAGCCCTTATCTTTTGAACAAAGCAATCCTTAAAATACTCGCACTTGTGCCCATTACATAAAGGCCCTGGCATTATCAACTCTTGAAAAAACCTGCTATATCCGCTTAAGCCCCTTATTTCTTCTATATCACCTGTGCGGGTTTCAGATGCCCATTTAAATATCACATCGGTTGCCTGGTCATGAAACAGGTCTTTCTGCCCCTTTTTAGCAAATGATTTAAACCGCTTAATACACAGATAATTCTCTCTGCCTTTAAGGACACAGGAGGCTGGTTTCTTGCCGGATATCTGGCAGGCAAGAGGTATATCCTTTGATATGAGCTGTTCCTGCAAATTCTTTGTTGCAGTGGATACGACCACCCTGGCCCCAGACAAAAATAAAGGCACCAGATAGGCTAAGGACTTTCCTGTGCCAGACCCTGCCTCTACAAGAAGGATCCCTCCCTTTGATACAACCTTTGCCACTTCATAGGCCATCTCCTCCTGGCCTTTCCTCTGACTAAGGCCAAAAGGACCTATCTTATTAAACGCTGTCTTAACTTTATTAAGCAAAGACAATGTAGTAATATGTTAAGAGCAGATATCCTGCAACGCAGGCAAATACCCAGAGCCAATTCTTGTGAATGGTAAAACGCCCCAATATATAGCGGTTACAAGAAGGACATCTTACAAACCACCTGCGGGGTATAGGCTCCCTGCAACGAGGGCAACGATATATCTCCTTACCAGCCTCTTGCTCCCTGCGGAGTATATTATCCTTTAGGCCCTGGTGCACATCAAAGCTCTCGCCGCACCCAGTGCATCTTATAGTGGTTGGTTGAAAGTCATCCCAAATAATGGTTTTACCACACGTAGGGCATTTTACAGTGACCATCTGCTTCTCTCTTCAAGATAAATATCTCTATCCGCTAAGAAAACCTCTTTTATCGCCATCTGCCACCTTCTTTCCCAAAGAGTTCTACATCAAATCTATCATAATGATGGGAAACCATCAACCTGATCATTTTCCCCGCTGGATTAAACATCACCTCAACAGGGTATTCGTCCCGTTTTAGAAGCAAACTTATAGGGAGCATATCTTTATCTAAGGTGAGCTTACCCCAAAGATACCTGACCGTTATACTATCGCCACAAATTTTCCTGAATATACAACGCCCATGAGGGGGAAACCCCGCAATAATTCCAAGGAGATCCTTACAGGGGATAGTATATGTATTCAGGGTTCTGCCCCATGTATCCAATATATCTATAGCGCCATCATGAATCTTAATTACGTACAAAGCAAGGCCGCCAGGTCCATAAACCTCTATTATGCCATGGGTTGCAGAGGTAATCAGGATTGCACCATTAAAAGAGATCTCTTTGCCATCCGTCACGCCTTCAAGGTTAAACTCTGCTCTAAATGGGTATCCTTCCTGTTCAGGTACAGTAAGCGTGGCACATCCGGCAATAAACACTAAAATGACGATTAATATTCGCTTCATATAAACCCTCATGTCTGCAAGGCAGACACAACTAAGGATGAAAATATATTTAGCCCTGAGTGGTCTTTTGGTTCTGCATTTATACTTGTCAGTAGTCCGTTGTCCGTTGTAAAACCTCCGGATAGGATAATTACCTTCCAATATACCACAAACAACTGACAAATAAACCACGGACAACTATTTTCATATAAACTGCCATGGCCTACCTGACACAACCAAGTATGAAAATATATGCTGTATAAGAAGAGACCTTTGCACAATTGCTTTTCTGTCATTGCGAGGAGGCCGTAGGCCGAGGTGGCAATCCCATTGGTTGCAGGCACTTTGAGATTGCTTCGCTTTGCTCGCAATGACAATATGGATATTATGCACAGGCCGATGAGGGCATCGGCCCCTACAAAGTTTTGTGCCTATTTTCATATAAACTGCCATGGCCTACCTGACACAACCAAGGATGAAAATGCTTAAGGGATGAGGGTTCTCTCGCTTGCTTTTTATCGCTCTTTGATACATTCTTTTGGCTTGCTTACGGGCGCTCCCTAACTCGCCCTTCGGGCTCAAACATAAGGGAGCGATTCCCCTTTAAGCTCCGCCAAAGGATGTATTAGCAAATCGCGATAGAAGGTCCGCTCAAGAACCCCTCCATCCCTTAATCTGCTCGGACAGATTCCCCCTTTGTTCCCCGTAATTCCCCCTTTGAAGGGGTGCCGCCCCTTTAATTCCCCCTTTGAAGGGGGCCAGGGGGATGTTGATGTAGGGCATATTTCCCTTAAGCGGGCCGATGAGGGAGGCCCCTATATTTCCCATGAAACTATTTTTTTATGAACTCGCAAAAAGTCGTCACTCCGGTAGATCCCGGATCGAGTCCGAGAGGAGTCCAGATGATCTGCAACTACTTGAAAAGACTGGATTCCGGCTTCCGCCGGAATGACGGTTAAGGGATATAATGAACTTTTTGCGAAACCATCATCTTTAATCTTTTATCTCTTGTCTTTTGTCTTTTCGACTCATGACTCACGACTCTCGACTTTCGACTATTTTTAATCACCCAACACTTCTTTTACTATTCACTGTTTACTGTTTTCACATAAAAAGAGGGTCTATACTAGATATTGGCGTATTTGTGTTAACCCTTTTTAATCTAGCCTGATTTTCTCAATTCCTTTTTTAACACCTTGCCTACAAGATTTTTGGGTAAGGCATTGAGAAACTCCACCTCCTTTGGCGTCTTGAATTTCTCGAGTCTTTTAAGGCAATGCTCAATGATCTCCTCGGCAGTGGCTGTCTCCCCGGGTTTTAACACCACGAAGGCCTTGATATCCTCCCCATAGACTTCATCCTTTATCCCTATTACCGCTGCTTCCGAGACCTTGGGATGTGTGAAGATTACCTCTTCTATCTCCCTGGGAGTGATGTTCTCTCCACCTTTTATAATGAGATCCTTTTTCCTGTCAGTAATGAAAAAATAACCATCCTCATCCACATAACCAACATCGCCTGTATAAAGCCAGCCTTCCCTAAGCACACTTTCTGTCTCTTCGGGCTTATTCCAATAGCCCTTCATGAGCATAGGCCCCTTTATCGCAACCTCCCCCTCTTGGCCCCGGGGGAGTTCATTCCCGTCGTCATCAAAGACCTTAATCACGGTACCCTTCATCGGCAGGCCAATAGAACCGATCTTTTTTACCCCATCAAGAGGGTTGACAGAGTTGTTGGCCCCCGCCTCAGTAAGTCCCCAGCCCTCTATGATCTCAAAACCAAATTTTCCTTTAAACCCTTCCCACGTGTCCAGGGCAAGGGGTGCTGAACCTGAAATCCAATATTTCATGGAACTCAAATCGTATTTTTTGGGATCAGGGTGGAGAAGCATATAGACATACATGGTGGGAACACCAGCCATAACATTGCCTTTATACGTTTCTATGGCCTCAAAAATCTTATCTACATCGAATGAATTGAGTAATACAAGCTTACCACCGCCTATGAGTGAGCCACTGTTCATGGTGGCCATACCATAAGAGTGGCAAAGTGGCAGGACGCTGATGCTGACAAGCCCCGGGGGCAGATTGACAGTGTCTTGCTGCATCTTGGCATTGGAATAGAGGCTATAGTGGGAATGCATAACCCCCTTTGGCCTTCCAGTGGTCCCGGCAGTATAGATCAGGGCTGCTATATCATCGTCCCCGGTCTTTTCCATCTCTATTTCCTCGGAGTTCTCCTTAACAATGTGCCAATAGGACAGGGCTCCAGGGGGCACCTCCTTGTCAATGAGCATCAGGTTTTTGATCGCGGGCACCTTTGCCATACCAGCCTCTATCTTTGGCAGAAAATCCATGCTGCTGATCACTGTCTTCGCACCGGAATCCTGATATATGTAGTTTGTTTCCTCTTCTCCAATAAGAAAGTTCATTGGCACGACCACAGCGCCAATCTTCCATACCGCTTGAAAACTCTGAAGAACTTCAGGGCAATTAGGCATCTGGATGATTACCCTGTCCCCTCTTTTCACACCCAGTTTCTTTAAGCCATTAGCAAGTCGACACGCCCATCGATCCATTTCCACATTGGTTATCTCTTTATCTTCAAACACCAGGATTACATGTTCACCGAATCTTTTTATTTCATTTCCCGCGAGTTCTGAAACATTCATCTCTTTCCTCCTTTTTCAATTTATATTATAACAAAAAAATATCATTTTCATCTAAGATGACTCATACAGACAAGGTTTGCCTCTGTCAATGATTTTGGAGCCACCCTGTCATTTCACTATGATTTATTATTCCCTACCTGCCCCTTCTTGCTCAAGCACTAACAATACCTGATCAGTCTTTCCAAGCTTGACAGATAGGGGTGCAAATGAGATAGGCATATGTATGAAAATATCTGTACACTTTGCAACCGATTGAGGGGGATTCCTATGAAGATACTGGTGACATATTATAGCAAGACCGGAAATACAAAGGCTGTTGCTGAGGCCATCTATGAGGCATTAGGAAAAGAAGATAAAGATATAAGGCCCATAAAAGAGGTAGAAAATACAGAGGATTATCCTCTGATCTTTTGTGGCTTCCCTATTTATGCTCACAGTGTCCCTGTACCTGCTCAAAATTTTATCAAGGGCATCCCATCGGGGACGAATTTAGCCCTATTCTCAACCCATGGCGCCCTACGTGAAGGCAAAATGCCAAAGGAAGCCATAGAGCATGCCATAGGGCTTGCAAAAGATGCTAAGGTTATTGGCACCCTTAATTGCAGGGGGGAAGTGCCTCAAGAGGTACTGGACAGCCTGGCGGATAAACCAGAACACAGGGCCTGGGCAATAGAGGCCCAATCAGCAAAATCACATCCTGATGAAGCTGATATAAGAGATGCAAAGGACTTTGCGCTTGATATTCTAAAGAGGTTAGAAAGGTTTGATGCCTTTCCTGTCAGATGAAATAGTCGATAGGCGATGATCCGTTCAATGTTCTAGGTTATACCAGGTTGCAATCAGTCATTGCGAGGAGCTTTAGCGACGTGGCAATCCCACCCCTAGATTGCTTCGCCAAAACTCGCAATGGCACCCTTTTATACTTTTTATAAGTTCATCATGCTTGGTTGTGACCGGCAGGCCATGAGGGTTTATACGAAAACAGGCACAAGGCTTTGTAGGGGCCAATGCCCTCATCGGCCCAAGGAGTAACATCCCCCCTACCCCCTTCAAAGGGGGAATTAAGGGGGTGTGCTCCTTCAAAGGGGGAATTAAGGGGGTGTGCTCCTTCAAAGGGGGAATCTATCCGTGCAGATTAGGGGATGGTGGCTCTTGAGATATTTCTTTCCTCCTTTCTTTGGGCGAACAACATCAGACCTTAGATTGCTTCGCTACGCTCGCAATGACTATTTTGCAAACTACTTGATTGAACGTAACCTGGTAAGACACTTGACTTGATCGATTTCAACACTATTATATAATCATATATTCACCAAGATTTTTTTGAAAAGCAACAAAAAGCCCTTGACAATTGGATTGGGCGAACCTACTGTTAGTAATAGTTACTATTATTAAATAAGAGGAGCAAGATTGGAAAGGCTCAAAGACCGATACCCAGGATTCAGGATGACAAAACAGAAGAAAATTGTACTTGAGGAGGTCAGAAAAGTGAGTTCCCACCCTACTGCATACGATGTCTATAAAATGGCAAGAAAGAGGCTTCCCAAGATCAGCATGGGCACTGTTTACCGCAATCTCGAGGTTTTGTCCAAGTTTGGCTTGATACAAAAAATAGAAATGGGAAATGCTCAAACGCGTTTTGATGCAAACACAAAAAAGCATTACCATGTAAGGTGTATACATTGCGGCCGGGTAGACGATGTGCCGGTTGAGACGACTTCGGCGGTTGAGGATACGGTTTCCAAGACAAGTAACTATGAAATACTCGGACATAGTATGGAATTTTATGGCCTCTGCCCTGATTGCAAGAAGGGGGTGGGAATTCTACCGGAAAGACCAGAGAACAATCCATTAAAAATAAAGAGGGGGTAAAAAGATGAGAAAGATGACAGAAAAGGATCTGCAGGATGCCTTTGGCGGGGAGTCCATGGCCCATATGAAATACCTTGCATTCAGTGACATAGCTGAAAAGGAAGGGTATCCTAATGTAAGCAGGCTCTTTAAGGCAATTGCATATGCAGAGCTGGTGCATGCTACAAGTCATGCCAGAAATCTCGGTTTACTGAAAAAGACAGCGGACAATCTGGATGCGGCCATTGAAGGCGAAACCTATGAGGTAGAGGAGATGTATCCAGCCTTTGATGCCGTTGCAAAGCTCCAGGGTGAAAAAGGGGCTGAGAGATCTATCCACTATGCGCTTGAAGCAGAAAAGATCCATGCAGAACTATACAAGAAGACAAAGGAAGAAGTGCAAAAAGGTAAAGATATTGAAATTGCAGAGGTCTATATATGCCCTGTATGCGGATATACTCACATTGGCGAGCCGCCTGAAAGGTGCCCTGTATGTAATGCGCCTAGAGATAAATTTAAAAAATTTTAAAGGAGGTATAAGTTATGACAGAGAGGCTACAGGTCTATAAGTGTGAGGTATGCGGTAACATTGTTGAGATGCTCCATGAAGGTAAGGGAGAACTTGTGTGTTGCGGTAAGCCTATGAAGCTCTTCAAAGCAAATACAACAGATGCTGCCCTGGAAAAACATGTTCCAGTGGTGGAAAAGACTGCCGGCGGTATAAAGGTAAAGGTTGGAAGTACTGCACATCCAATGGAAGAAAAACACTATATTGAATGGATCGAGATCATAGCTGATGGAAAGGCATACAGGCAATTCCTAAAACCTGGAGATGTCCCTGAAGCCGTGTTTGAAATCAAAGCAGATGAGGTTACAGCAAGGGAATACTGTAACCTGCATGGACTCTGGAGGAGGTAAGCATTATGATAAAGGAAAATATACAAAAAGCGCTAAACAAACAGATCAATGCGGAGTTGTATTCTGCCTATTTATACCTGTCCATGTCTGCCTATTTCCAGTCTATCAACCTGGCTGGTTTTGCAAACTGGATGCGGATTCAGGCCTTAGAAGAAATGACCCATGCCGACAAGTTTTATAACTTTATAGTTGAGCGGGGTGGCAAAGTAGAGTTAGAAGCAATAGAAGCCCCCCCAAAGGAATGGGCATCTCCTCTTGCTGTATTTGAGAATGCATACAAGCATGAGCAGAGGGTCACCTCTATGATTAATGATCTGGTCGACCTTGCTATAAAAGAAAAAGACCATGCCTCAAACATCTTCCTCCAGTGGTTTGTCACCGAGCAGGTAGAGGAGGAGGCATCAGCAGATGGGGTGGTGCAGAAGCTAAAACTCGCAGGTGACAAAGGCAGTGGCCTTTTCATGCTCGATGGTGAACTTTCTCAGCGTGTATTCACTCCTCCTGCTGCAGATAAGGGTTGATTACTAGATTGGGGGCACAATGAAGCGACACAGGTTTATAATCTTAAATGCTATATTTCTGCTAAGCATATCAGCCCTGCTATATCTGCTCCACTACTTGATCTTCCATGATCCTCATCACATCTTCGTCTTCATGCTGGGCCATCTTGCATTTATGCCGATCGAAATACTGATCGTTGTTATCATAGTAGAGACTTTACTGGCGAGCCACGAAAGAAAGTCAATGCTGCAAAAGCTAAATATGGTAATAGGCACATTTTTCTCTGAGCTTGGGACACACCTCCTGGGCGATATAACTCAATTTGTTGAGAATGTGGATGAGGTGCGAAACAAACTGGCAATTAAAAATGACTGGTCTGAGCAAAATTATAAGAATGCCTTATCATTTGTCCAAACATTTGATTTCAGGATTAACCAAAACAAGCTGAATCTCGGTGTGCTTCGGGACAGACTTGGTGCAAACAGAGATCTACTTGTGATGTTGCTCGCAAATCCTAATCTTTTAGAGCACGTAAGTTTCACAGATCTGCTCTGGGCCATCTTCCACTTAATGGAAGAACTGGGGGCAAGGGAGAAGCTTGATGATATCCCTCAAACAGACCTTGAACATATAATAAACGACATAAAACGAGTTTACTCACGGCTTATAGGCGAATGGATACGCTATTGCAAGCATCTTCAGGATATGTATCCCTATATGTTTTCTTTTGTCGTAAGGACGCATCCTCTTCAGGATAATCCATGTGCAACAGTTACATGTGACTAGGGGATGCAGTTATATGAAAAATACTTATCAAGGATCAGGTTGAAATGAGGGGAGACGGCAGAATAGGATAGGGATAATGGCGCTGCAAAAGATATATTTAAGGCTTCTAAGAGAAAAAGTTGCGGTTATCTTGCCCAGTGGCTTTGCCATAAAGACTTTAAAACATTTTTAGTAATAAGGAGGTAAAAAATGGGATCAAAAGGAATAGAGATTGTTGGCCCTAAAGCCGGTGAGCTGATCGAGTTGCTGAATAAAGCGCTCGCTGATGAATGGCTTGCCTACTATCAATACTGGATTGGTTCAAAGATTGTCGTTGGACCCATGAAGGGTGATGTTATAACTGAACTCACAGAACACGCTGCTGATGAGCTTAGACATGCAGAACTCCTGGTGAGTAGAATAATACAATTGGGAGGGACACCCATATTAAAGCCAGCGGACTGGTACAAACTGACAAATTGTGGATATGATGCCCCAGAGAACCCAAATGTCAAAAAAATACTGGAACAAAACATAAAAGGAGAACAGTGCGCAATAGGTGTTTACAGCAAACTTCTTGAGTTCACCAAGGAAATAGATCTGATAACACATGAGATTATTCTTGAGATCCTGAAAGACGAGGTGGAGCATGAGGATGACCTTCAGTCCCTCATAGAAGATCTGAAAGATGTTACGTTTGGATGAAGGGAAGCTAAAAAATGGATGCTAACTTTAACGCAGACGAAATCTTTGAAATGGCAGAAGAGATAGAAAGACAGGGGGCAAGATTCTATCGCAAGGTCGCAGAAGGACTTAAAGATGCAGCACAGAAAGATCTCCTATTAAACCTCGCTGCAATGGAGGATGACCATGAAAAAACATTTTCTTCCATGAGGAAAGATTTTTCGAATCAAGAATTTGATCCCAGTGTGTTTGATCCTGAGGGTCTCGCAGCATCGTACCTGCGAGCCATAGCAAAGGGTACGGTCTTTAATGTGAATAACTCATCTAAAATTCTTACAGAACAAGAGACCATAGGAGACATTCTGAAGATGGCTATTGGGTTTGAGAAGGATTCAATTGTTTTTTATATAGGAATAAAGGAGATGGTTCCCGATACATTTGGAAAAGACAAGGTTGATAAGATAATCGAAGAGGAGATGAGACATATTGTAATGCTTACAGAAGAGCTATAAAATATCGGGTGATGCCCATAAAATAATGGAGGCGGTATATGAAAAATTTCTATAAGGCTGTAAAGGTAAGTGATAATGTATACTGGGTAGGGGCAATAGACTGGAATATACGTAACTTCCACGGGTATACCACAAGGCGTGGAAGCACCTACAATGCATACCTTGTCCTTGCAGACAAGATTACTCTAATCGACACAGTAAAGACCCCTTTTAAAGAAGAGCTGCTCTCGCGTATCGCATCAGTTATAGACCCAAGGGACATTAATTATATAGTATCAAACCATTCAGAGAAGGATCACACCGGGTGCCTATCCGAGACAATCGATATAGTAAGGCCTGAGAAGGTATATGCATCGACCATGGGAGCAAAAACACTAAATGAACATTTTCATCTGGATCAGGAGATCGTGGCTGTAAAAGACGGGCAAAGCATATCTCTTGGGAATATGAACCTCTCGTTCCTTGAGACACGCATGCTTCACTGGCCTGACAGCATGTTTAGTTACCTTGGTGAAGAAAAGCTGCTGTTTTCCCAGGATGCATTTGGAATGCATCTTGCCGCCAATGAAAGGTTTGATGATGAAATAGATACCTCAATCCTGAAGTACGAAGCAGCCACCTATTATGCGAACATACTCCTTCCCTTTTCTCCCCTAATATTAAAGCTCCTCGATAGAGTCGGCAAATCAGGCCTCGATCTCAAGATCGTGGCCCCTGACCATGGGCCAATCTGGCGCAAGGATATAAACATGATACTCGATCTCTATTCCAAGTGGGCTACCCAAAGACCAACAAAAAAGGCCGTAATAGTGTATGCCACGATGTGGCACAGCACTGAAACCATGGCTGAATCTATAGCAGAGGGCTTATCTGCTGGAGGTATAGGCGTCAAACTCATGAACATAGATGCTTGCCACCGAAGCGACGTAGCTTACGAGATGCTGGATGCAGGGGCACTAATCGTAGGATCTCCAACCCTGAACAACAATATGCTCCCTGCTATGGCAGATATCCTAACCTACCTTAAGGGCCTGAGACCAAAGAACCTGATCGGCGCTGCATTCGGATCATATGGGTGGAGCGGTGATGCCCTTGGTCAGGTTAAAGATGTCCTGACAGAGATAAAGGTGAAACTTGTGGATGAGGGTATAAATGTCAAACATGTGCCTGATGCAGATAGCCTCAACCAATGTTTCTTTTTAGGCACAAAGATAGCAAAAAGATTGAAGGAGGTAGCAGGAAATGAATGATAAATTTGATCCAAAGGCTCTATGGAGCATAAGCTATGGGCTGTATGTGGTAACCTCTATATCTGATGATAAACGAAACGGCCAGATAGCAAATACAGTATTTCAGGTAAGCGCAGACCCGCCTCGTATAGCAGTGAGCATCAATAAAGATAATCTTACCCACGAATATATATCCAAAAGCGGTGTGTTTGCGGTCTCTGTGCTAGACGAGTCAACCCCCATGCCCTTTATAGGACTTTTTGGTTTTAAGACGGGTAAAGATGTAAACAAACTCTCCCAGGTCCAGTACAAAAAGGGCGTGACAGGTGCACCAATTGTTACAGACAATGCAATTTCAGTTTTAGAGGCCAGAGTCATAGGCAAAGCTGATGCAGCCACCCATACAATATTCATTGCAGATGTTGTAACTGCCGAGGTTTTAAGAAAGGGTAAACCACTGACCTACGCCACCTACCAGGAGATCAAAAAAGGTAAGGCACCAAAGAATGCACCCACGTATAAAGGGCCTCAGGCCGAGGAAGAACATGTAAAAGCTGAAGAAAGAAAGGGGGGGAAGATGCAAAAGTATGTCTGCGATATATGTGGTTATGTATACGACCCGGCTGAAGGAGACTCTGAAGGGAATATCCCTGCCAATACTGCATTTAAAGACCTCCCTGACGATTGGGTATGTCCTGTGTGCGGGGCCAGTAAGGATGAGTTTTCACCTGAAGAATAAACTAAAAGATCTGAAAGAAGGGTAAAGCTTGAAAGATTATCCTACAATAACAAAAAAGACATTAGAAAACCTGTATCTAACCTATAATAAACGTGAGTTCGTGCACCCTGATCCCCTGGAGTCTCTCTATAATTATAGTGATCTCACAGACAGAGAAATAGTCGGGATCATTGCCTCGTCCCTTGCATACGGAAGGGTGGGACAGATAGCAAAAAGTGTTTCATGGGTGCTCGATCAGATGGGGCCATCTCCCTTTGATTTTTTAGGCAAGTCGTCAAAAAAATCGCTTGAGCTTGTATTTTCCGGCTTCAGGCACAGGTTTACTACCGGGTATGAACTTGCATCACTGCTATATGGTATAAAGCAGGTTATAGAAAGGTATGGCTCACTACAGAAATGCTTTATGCAAAACTTGAATAAAACTGATGAGACCATCATACCAGCACTTACGATGCTTGTAGAGCAGTTGAAAAACACTTCCAATGGTCAGCATAATAGCCTGCTGCCCTGCCCCACAAAGGGTAGTGCATTAAAGAGACTAAACCTGTTCTTGCGCTGGATGGTCAGGAGAGACGACGTGGATCCCGGTGGATGGTCAGATGTGCCGGCATCCAAGTTGATTGTTCCACTTGATACGCACATGCACCAAATATCACTGGCTCTTGGGCTGACACAGAGAAAACAGGCGGATATGAGGACTGCAATGGAGATAACCCTGGCATTTACAAAAATAGCGCCTAAGGATCCTGTTCGGTATGACTTCGCTCTCACACGCTTTGGGATACTACATATGGAATTTCCTTTGGAAAAATGCCTGAGCCAAGGATTTACATACCATGGAGAGGTTTATAATCAGATTTAGATAAGGAGGTATTTATGAACGAACTTAAAGACGCACTGCACCAGGCATATACAGGTGAAGCCAAGGCAGCGCTCAGGCTTAAACTCTTTGCAGATACGGCCGAAAAAGAGGGCTATCCACAGATAGCCAAGCTTTTCAGAGTGATCTCATTTTCTGAGGAACTCCACGGGACACGTGCCCTTCGTATGTTAAAGGAGATCAAAGACACCCAATCAAATCTCTCATCCAGCTTTGAATCTGAGACAAAGGTTGCAGGCGTTGCATATGATAAATTTATAAAGCTTGCAGAAAAAGATGGGAATAAGGCTGCTTCTATGTATTTTTCTCAGAGCAGGGATGTCGAAGAGGTGCATGCCAAACTTTATAAAGAGGCTATGAATCACATGCTGGAAGAGAAGGAGACTACATACTACGTATGTGAAGTCTGCGGCTATGTATCAGATGGGATCTTATTGGAAGAATGTCCTGTATGTGGTGCCAAAAAAGAAAAATTCGTTCGTTTTGACTAGCTAAAGGGATTTTAAGTAAAAGGAGGTATTTTATGAAAGAGGAAAGTGTCGGTTGCGGGAGGCCGACTGGCGCTGTCATAGGCGAGTCGGTATCAAAAGGTCAAAAAAAGGAGCAAATCTTAGAAACAAAGGAGGGAAAAATGGCTACAGTAAGCGTGGGAGGAAAGGCCCCTGATTTTGAAGCACCAGCCTTTTACAAAGGAAAATTTGTAAAGATCAAACTATCAGATTATCTGGGAAAATGGATTGTGCTCTGCTTTTATCCGGGGGATTTCACATTTGTCTGACCAACTGAATTATCAGCGGTCGCTGATAGGTACAAGGAGTTTAAAAAACTGGGGGTAGAAGTGTTGTCTGTGAGTGTGGACAGCCAGTTTGTTCACAAGATATGGAATGAAGAAGAACTTGGAAAGATGGTAAAAGGAGGTATCCCATTCCCGATGGTCTCTGATGCTGCAGGTAGTATCGGAAAGATCTATGGCGTCTATGACGAAGGTGCCGGAGTAAATATTCGCGGCAGGTTTATCATTGACCCTGATGGTGTCATCCAGGCTATGGAGGTATTAACACCACCTGTTGGGAGAAAGGTTGATGAGACGATCCGTCAGATTCAGGCATTTCAACATGTGCGCGCTACAAAAGGTGCCGAGGTCTGTCCATCTGGTTGGGAACCAGGCAAACCAACCCTAAAGCCAGGCCCAGACCTTGTGGGCAAGGTATGGAAGGTGTGGAAGCCATAATAAGGCAATAAAGAGAGATAAAATATGGCTGATACATATAACAGAACCGTAAAGATGCTCTCCGAAGCACTTGAGATGGAGGAAAAGGGGAAGGCCTTCTATCAAAAGGCACTTCAAAGTATACAGAACAAATTGGGGAGAGAAATGTTTGGCATGCTGGCCTCAGATGAAGATATCCATATGGTGCGCATAAACAAGATCTATGAGTCGCTGAAAGGTTCCAAGGTCTTCTCTGATGAGTGGAGATCAATAAAAACCGGCCACAAAGATCTCAACATACTCTTTGAAGAACTTGCAAAAGCGCATGGAAAAGAGATCAAGGCAGAAACGAGTGATATACAAGCCCTTGATATAGGCCTTGATTTTGAACTTAGGTCTGTAAGGTTCTATGAGGAGCAACTTGAGAAGGCAGAAGATCCAAAAGAGAAGGCGTTTATTGAACAGATGGTCCTAGAGGAGAAGGGCCATCATGCAGCCCTTTCTGATATGAAGCTCTATCTTGCAGATCCATCCGCGTGGTTTTTTGAACACGAGCGCACCGGATTGGATGGAGGCTAATCCGGTGGGGGTATAAGGGCTGCTTGCCAGGACATCACCCTATTACACTCCAGCACGACTGATCCTGCAACTATTATTTGGCCTGCAGGCTAAATAATAGTTGCATTCCAACATATGACTACATATTCAATATCTGCTTGATATCGTCTTCCGGATTACCTATGAGACGCAAATCATATTCATCCTGGAGTACCTTCAAGATATCATCATTCACCCAGGCAGGTAGGATAGGTCCTAAATAAATCCCCTTTACACCAAGTGATAAGAGACTCCAAAGGACAGCCACAGCCTTTTGCTCCATCCAGCTAAGGACTAAGGTAAGTGGTAGTTCATTTATGCCTACACCAAATAGTCCAGCAAGCGCCTCGGCAATCTCTATTGCAACAATCGAGTCATTACACTGTCCCAGATCAATCAACCTGGGCACACCATCTATGTCACCAAGATCCAGATCGTTTATCCTGAATTTACCACAAGCAAGGGTTAAGACAACTGTATCTTGCGGCAGATTCCGGACAAATTCCCTGAAGTATGTCGCCTTTTTGAGCGGAGAATCGCAGCCCCCAACCAGGAAGAAATGCCGAATCTTGCCTGCTTCAACCAGTTGCTTTATCTTATCCTTTAAAGACAGGACTACAGACTTGGAAAAACCTGTGGTCAATATAACGTCTCCTGGTTCTTCCTCAAGTTCAGGTAATGACTTTGCCTTTTCTATCACAGGGGTATAGTCATATCCGGCACAGTATTGCACTCCGGGCAGCCTTGCAGGCCCTGTGGTAAACATCCTGTCTTTATACTCCTCCCGTGGTATCAGGACACAATTTGATGTGCCAAGGATAGATACAGGGTATTTTGAGAACAATTGTCTTTGATCAAACCATGCCTTCCCCAGATTGCCGACCAGGTGTTTATGAGCCTTCAATCCGGGGTAGCCGTGTGCAGGTAAAAGTTCTGAGTGTGTATAGACATTTATCCCAGTGTCTTCAGTCTGTTCGAGCAGGGCCATAAGCGCCTTTAGGCCATGGCCTGTGGCGATTATCCCGCGTCCTTTGACAGTGCCTGTTTGAACCTTTGTAGGCTCGGGTTCTCCATATGCCTCGATATGGGCCTTCTTGAGAAGCCTCATCGTCCTTACACTCATCTCCCCTGCCTCAATGGCAAGGCGAACAAGGTCTTCCGGATCAAAGTTGACATTGGTAAACGTGGAATAAAATACCCTCTCTAAAAACGCATCGATCTCTGTATCAGTATATCCAAGCTCGCGAGCATGATAAAGGTAAGCTGACATGCCTTTTGTGGCAAACATCAGATTGTCCTGCAATCTAGCGACTGTGGCCTCCTTGCCGCAAACACCTTTCACCGTGCAACCCGTCCCCCTTGCAGTCTGGGAACACTGGTAACAAAACATATCTAACCTTTCTTTTTCAGCCATTTTACTCCTCCTTTCTATAAAATGTACCCACATTGGGGTTCTTCTCACCAAATTTTTCAAGCAATTCCCTCATCACATCTTCCCTCGACATGCCTTTCCCTTCCAATCTTTTAATCAGCTGATAGGCAACAAACAGTGGTGAAGGGCCGATCTCGGATGCAAATGTACCTATCCCTTGATTCCAGACAAACATGGAAAATAGTTCATCCAGCTCTTCAACGCTAACCCCTACGGCATATCCCTTTATTAGTTCACGGGTAGCCTGACGAAAGCGGCCGGCACCAACTCCGTTTGCAAGAGAAAGTAAATATCTGGTCTTCTGATCTATTGCAGGATTTTCATGCTCCCATATCAAGCTCCAGAATTTCACCACTATATCTGCAAGGGCATTGTCAATCATCTTGAAATTGAGCATTGCTGTTGGCTTTAGAGGTACATCCATACCCGCAGGGGTGGTTGCTTCTTTCTTCTCAACTCGATAAAAATATGCCCGGTATTCACCATCTGAGACCTTTTCAGTCAGGTATTCAAAACCCAGATCAGCCAGGGCAGAATACAGAGGAATGGGCTCAAAGCTCTGGATTACACATATCCCTTTGCCAACAGACATCTCCCTGGCTTTATTCAGAAGCATTGGCAGAAAATTGCCTGTAATCTTTCTTACATCAATAACCTCAAAGGTTTCTTTTTTGTCTCTCCATTCTTTCTCCATTCTAACGCCCCTTTTCATCTTTTAGATTTATATTCCTAGATGCCCTAAAAAGCTCGTTATATATCTCTTCATTCTTTGTACGCACCCAGAAATCAGCCAAGGGCACACACCTGCCACCTGTATTTCCAACCCCCTGCTCCACCTTTCTGCGGACGAGGCCTCGCACAAAAACGGGCCTTCACCATCTTTTCCCCCATATCATTTAAGGTGCCACCCAACCTTTCTCCATCTTAATGTTGTCCTTGTAAACACCCAAATCAGAGAGCCTTGTCCTGGCAAGAAAATCCCTGATATGTCTATTTACGTCCTCAAAAAACTCACTCACCACACATTTGCCCTCTGAGCATCTCGGAATATCAAATAGGCACCCCTCCAAACCAAAATGCCCCTCTATCAGCTCATACAAATCGAGGAGGGTTACCTTGTCAGCCTTTTTGCACACGGCAAATCCACCCCTTGGCCCCCTTACAGAGCTTACATATCCAGCCTTAGAAAGCCTCTGCATGACCTTGGATAGATGAGCCTCCGAAATATCCAGCTCAGTGGCAATCTCTTTTACACAAAACGACCTCTTTGGGTCAGAAGACAGTATAGCCATTGCATGCATGGCCAGTGATGTAGCCTCTGATATCTTAAGTATGCTAGAACGCCTCACTATTTCTCCTAATTAAGTATTTAGGTACTCCTATACCTGTTTATATTTCGATGTCAACACAAAATTTCTCTTGGCTATAATGATCCTGAACATTTTATATGAAAATAGGCACAAAATTTTGTAGGGGCCTTTTGCCCTCATCGGCCTGTTCGGGGAACGGGCCCTACATTGATGAGAGCTGATGAACTAAATTTCCATTATCATAATTTCTATTTTCATCGTTAGTTGTGGCCGGTAGGCCATGGTAGTTTATATGAAAACAGGTACAAAGCCTTGTAGGGGCCGATGCCCTCATCGGCCTGTGCATAATATCCATATTGTCATTGCGAGCAAAGCGAAGCAATCTCAAAGTGCCTGCAACCAATGGGATTGCCACCTCGGCCTACGGCCTCCTCGCAATGACAGAAAAGCAATTGTGCAAAGGTCTCTTCTTATACAGCATATATTTTCATACTTGGTTGTGGCCGGTAGGCCATGGTAGTTTATATGAAAACAGGGGTCAGGGATCAGGGGATTGAAATGCATATTCTAGCGCCTGTCGGAGAAACCCCCCCCTTGAGGGTGGGTGTTTCCCCAATAACATCCCCCTAACCCCCTTCAAAGGGGGAATTACGGGGGCGTTGCCCCTTCAAAGGGGGAATTAAGGGGGGTTCCCTTGACCTTTCTTTAATCCCCGCAAAACAAAGAAAGCTGAGCCCTGATATTCGATGTTATTGACTTTTTGATCCTCAGAGAATAGATTGATTTTCTATGAGGGGAAAACTTGAACAGCCTAAAGGCCTTATAGAACTTTTGTCAATAGAGGTGGAGCGAATAGATACAGAGTATATGGAACTTTGGCTCGGCTATGAATTCAAATGTCCCGGAGGTGAATATAAATCTGCTATGCCTATACCTATTACCACATCTAAAGAGATGACAGAATGTTTCTTTAAAGAACTTATAGATGAAGCCGAACGCCTCTCTGACATGGACGTAAACGAACCTGACAAGACAGGGCTCTATGTATCCAATAAGAATGAGAGTGTTCTGCCTGTTAAGAACCTGTGCCAGAGGGTAGTGGATATTACGGATATAGATGTGCCTCCGGAAGAAAACAGGGAATATATAGACCTGTGTACAACAGGGATTCATTTCAAAGAGCCATTAAAGAGCCTCAGCACCAGAGATTTTGACGAAAGACTCAAATTGTTCATGTCCAGGGCCAGGGATAAGATGACCCATGGTTATTATACTATAGCGGCAGATGACTTGGAGAAGGCAAAGTTTCTGTGTTCTACGAGTCCATTGATATACAAGCTGATCGGGATCTGTCACAGGGAGTTAGGGCATCTGGATCTGGCTAAAGAGATGTTCTCTACTGCACTGGAACTAGGGGATGTGGATAAAGATACATTCCTGTATCTGGCAGAAACCAGCTTTTTTTCAAATGATATGGAATATGCTGAAGCCGTGCTTGAAAGGATGATCCTCCAATACCCCGGAGATATAAGGAGTATGATAGAACTGGCCAATGTGAGATACCAGTTGGGCAAAAAATATTTGGACATCATTGATAAGGCATACTCCCTCGATGAAGATACTACCAAGAAGACTATCCTCCAGACCTTTGTCTTTAAACGGGCACACAATAAACCCCCTGACTGGATCTCTACCAAAGGGGCTTCTGCAATGTTGGAGTTACCAGTAAAGACTATCAGAGCTCTCGCCATGAGACAAAGAATACCTGTAAGAACAGATCCACCTGGGGCGGATAACCAAACCCTTATCTTTGATAAGGATGAATTAAAGGCTTGGGCCTTTGTGTACAGGAGATACAAATTATTTGAAGATGAAGTTGATCGAGTTAAATCTGCCTCAGGGGAAGATTCAGATCAGGGGCGGGCTTTACTTTCCTGAACCAAAACCAAGGGGATTGGCGCCGGCTGTAATATTCTGCCATGGAATACCAGGTGGCATGCCTGACCCGAATGATAAAGGATATCTCCCTCTGATAGAAGAGCTGACATCTTGTGGCCTTTGTGCTGTGCTATTCAATTTCAGGGGGTGTGGCCTATCAGGAGGAAACATTGATATGAGGGGGTGGGATAGCGATCTTGAGGCTGTATTGGATAAGGTTTATAATACACCCGGTATTGACCCGTCTTCCATCCACTGTATAGGATCCAGCGCTGGCGGCGCTATAGCATCCAAGGTTGCCTCATACAATAAGCGCATAAAAAGTCTTATGTTGATGGCAACCCCTGCTGACCTCTCTGTTATACTTCCGGAAGATCCTTATTTGCTTAAAAACCACTTTCTCGATATAGGGATTATAAGAGACCAAGGCTTTCCTGAAGATATAGATCTCTGGCATAATAATTTTGTGCAACTCATGCCTGTAAGGTGTGTTCCTTTTATAAGCCCAAGACCTGTTGCTATAGTGCATGGAACCCATGATACCCTTGTACCGCAGCGGCATGCAAAACGCCTCTACGATGCTGCACTCGATCCAAAGGAGATAATCCTTGTTGAAGGAGCTCCTCATCAGCTTAGAAAGGACCCAAGGACACCTAAGATAATAACAGACTGGTTAAACAAGGTTGCATGATCGATATATAAGGGTTGCCTTTATGGACAACAAGGAAAACAGATACTATCCAATATTTCTGGACATTAAAGATAAGGCGTGCGTTGTAGTCGGGGGCGGCATGGTAGCTTATAGAAAGATAGAGTCCCTTCTCGATGCAGGGGCAAAGGTCACAGTGATCTCCCCTGATATAATCCCGGATGTTTCAGCAATGCCGGGGATAAAAATAAGGCATAGACAATATAAACCCAGGGATTTAAAGGATGCCTTCCTGGTGATTGCAGCAACAAATAATGAGAAGGAGAATAAGGCGGTAAGCAAAGAAGCCCTCTCACGGCATATCTTTTGTAATGTAATAGATCAAACAGATCTCTGCAGTTTTATCGTGCCTTCCGTGGTAGAAAAAGGGCTTATAAAGATAGCCATCTCTACTGGCGGGGCCTCCCCTTCCCTGGCCGGCAAATTACGTAAAAGGATTGACAGGCTCGTAGGCGAAGAATATGAGACACTCGCTAGAATCCTTGACAAGATACGGCCTTTAGTCCTATCCCAGGAGGGAGGGGCATCCGAGCATAAAAGGATATTTGATGTGTTAATAGATTCCCAATTAATGGATGCGATTAAGGATAATGACAGATCTTTAGCAGAAGACATACTTCTTCAGGCACTGGGCGTACATATTACCTTAGAGAATATCTTATGACCATCCCTTCTCTTACCTTGATGATATATATCATAACCTCCGGAGTATTCATCTCACACCTGTTTATAAGGAATTCTATTGTTATCCGCATCTCAAGGGCATTATTCCTGGCCTGCGTTAGCTTGCACCTTATATCTATTATTCTGCTCGGTAAACACATACATCAGCTGCCACTAGCCTCTATCCCTCAGGCTATAAATATGATGGTATTCTTTGCATCCGTAATCTTTATCCCCATTGTATTCAGGGGCTCTACCTTTGTGCTGGGTGTCTTTTTTATACCTGCGGCGGCCTTTGCCCTTTCTTTGGTATTACCTTTTACAGGATCTAGTCCCGGGCCCGTCTTCAATCCATACCAGCCCTGGTATCCTCTCCATACATTAAGCGTAGTTATAGGAGAGGCCTTATTCGGAGTAGCTGCCATTACATCTGTAGCCTATCTAATACACGAAAGAATCATAAAAAACGGAGATATACACTCTCGTGGCTCAAACCTGCCGGCGCTCAGCATTTTAGATACACTGCTTTACAGCGCACTCACCCTGGGATTTATCGCCATCACCATAGGCATGATTGTGGGGGCGCTGTGGGCTGCCGCACTGAGACTTGATTTGTACAACATCGCCCCTAAGGCCGTAACAGGCGCTGTCACCTGGATAATATTTGCCGTATGTATCCACCAGAGATTTGCTATCGGGTGGAGAGGGAGACGCACTGCCATCATCACCCTAATAGGGTTTTCCTGTATGGTCTTCCTCTTAATAGGCATAAGATTCTTATTCCCTGGCGCCCATGGAACAGGATTATTACCATGAACCGTATAAAGTGTGTGAGCATAAACCACAGAGTCGCCCCTGTTCACATAAGAGAACAGATACGAATCTCTCCAAAGGATATCGCACCTGTATCAGGGAAGGACTCTGAGGCATACGTCCTGAATACCTGTAACCGAACAGAGGTATACTACATAGGCATAGATACTGCGGCGCTTTTAACACTGATCGGATCTTTATCAAAGATAGATCCCCCGCAACTAGAGAAGGTATCAGAGTTATTCACAGGCAAACAGGCCATTTATCACCTGTTTATGGTGGCCTCAGGCCTTGATTCTGCTGTGTTAGGTGAGCCGCAGATCTTAGGCCAGGTCAAGGAGGCATACAGGGATGCCTTAAAGGCCGGGGGGATTACATCTACCATCCTCAACAAGGCCATGCACAGGGCATTCAGGGCGGCAAAACGCATAAGGACAGAAACGCCTATAGGAAGACTCCCTGTGTCTGTCGCATCAGAGGCAGTGGAGCTTGCCTGCCATGTATTTGGAGATATCCAGGAAAGGAAGACCCTTATTATAGGTGCCGGTGATATGGCCACTATCGCAGCCAGACGCCTGAAAGACAGGGGCATAGATGAGCTTTACATAGTAAACAGGACATATGAAAATGCGGACCGCCTCGCCAGACAATTAGGCGGTAAGTCAAAACCCTTTGATGAACTCTATACAGCCATAAAGGAAAGCGATATTGTCATCTCATCTACCGCGTCTGCCCGACCTGTCATAACCTGCGCTATGATGAATAAATTAATGAAAGAGAGAAAGCACAACCCCATCTTTATCATAGACATTGCCCTTCCCAGGGATGTAGAGCAAGATGTAGGAAAGATCTATAATTGCTACCTTTACGATATAGACGCCCTGAAGAACATGGTAGATAAAAATATTACCGACAGAATGCAGCACATATCTAAGGCTCAAGAGATCATAGACTATGAGACCTCCATATTTGAAAAATGGATGAAGGCGCTGGATGCTACTCAGACAATAAAGGAGTTGTACTCTCTCGTAGAGATTCATATCCTGGATGAACTCAAAAATGGAGCTGCCTTAGGTGAAGAAGAAAGGGGGAAATTAGAGAGGGCACTTAGATCCATGGCCAAGAGATTATTAAACAGGCCGGTAGATTTCTTAAAGTCACATCCGGGGTTGGCCCATATAGAACATACACGGAGGATATTTCAGCTAGATGAGGACTATCAAGATAGGCACAAGGGGAAGCAAACTTGCCCTGATACAGACAGAGAAGGTAAAAGAGAGTATATCGAATATAAGACCAGATCTTAAGACAGCTACCCATATAATACAGACTTCAGGAGATCTCCTTAAAGATATGCCCCTTGATAAGATCGGAGGCAAAGGGGTCTTTGTAAAGGATATAGAAAAAAGACTTCTGATAGGGGAGATCGACATAGCCGTACATAGCCTGAAGGATATGCAGGCGAGCCTGCCACAAGGTCTTATTATTGGTGCATTTCTAAAAAGGGATGATCCAAGGGATATGCTGTTTCCCTGTTCGTCTATGGCAGGATGCACAATGGCGACGCTACCCAAAGGGGCAAGTATTGGGACATCGAGCCTTAGACGAAGGTGCCAGATCAAGGATATAAGGCCTGATATAAGGGTTAAGGATATACGGGGAAATATCCCTACAAGATTAAAGAAGGTGGGCAGCGATGTAGATGCTGTTATCCTTGCCTGCGCTGGAGTCCAACGCATTGGGCTCCCACCTGGCATCCCCATGGATATAGATATTATGATCCCTGCCCCTGGCCAGGGTGTTATTGCAGTGGAGATAAGGGAAGATGATAGACAAGTGCAGAGTATCATTAAAGAACTTGATCATGAGCATACCAGGATCTGTGCCCAGGCAGAACGGGCCTTTCTATCTACCCTGGGGGCAGACTGCCACTTCCCGGTAGCAGCCTATGCAATACCGGATAATAATAGTATATTAATAAGGGGAATGGTAGGAAGAACAGATGAACATTATATGGTAAAAAAGACAATCACTAGCGACCCTGCTTCGGCAGGCAGACTCCTGGCAGAGATGCTTTTAGAAGAAATGGATAAGGCAGGAGGCAGTCGATAGTCAGCAGTCGGCAGGAGACGACAGTCGATAGTCAGCAGTCGATAGTCAATAGTCAGAAAGACCCAAAACCCAAAACTTTTTTCACTGTCCACTATTTACTGTTTACTATTCACTGTTTACTATATTAAAAGAGAGTACGATGAAGGTATACATTATAGGCGCAGGCCCTGGTGATCCTGAGTTAATCACTTTAAAGGCAGCCCGCATCATAGGGCTTTGTGATGTACTGGTGTATGATGACCTCATCCCTCATGCAATCCTTGCACTCGGGAGAAAGGATGCCTTAAGGATCTATGCGGGCAAACGTGGGGGAAAACCCCTTTCCGCCCATGGCGGACAGGATGAGATAAATATGCTTTTAGTCGACCTGGCTAAGAAAGGGTATAGTGTCGCCAGACTGAAGGGCGGTGACCCTTTTATCTTTGGTAGAGGAGGTGAGGAGGCCCTATTCTTGAGTGAGAACAATATTGATTTTGAGATCATCCCGGGCATCACCTCTGCCATAGCAGCCCCAATGTATGCAGGTATACCACCTACTCACCGGTCAATCTCTTCATCCCTGCATATAGCCACAGCTCATGAAGATCCTTCAAAGGTAGATAGTTTTTTAGACTGGCCTCTACTCGCAAAAGACAAAGGCACGTTAGTCTTTCTTATGGGGGCATCCCGCATAGCGTCTATTGCAGACAGCCTCATAAAAAACGGCATGGATGCCACAACACCATGCGCCCTTGTTCAAGATGCCACAAAAGGCAGGCAGCGTCATATAATATCCATATTAAAAGACGTGGGGCAAGCCGGTATAACACATGGAATAGCCTCACCATGTGTTATGATAGTAGGTCTGGTGGTCAACTTAAGCAAGACCTTATATAAGGAAAGGCAGCTCCCTCTGAAAGGCAGGAATATACTTGTTACACGGCCGCAAACCCTTGCCTGGTCGACTTCGAGGCTCTTTTCCTCTTTAGGGGCAAACGTCTTTGTCTATCCCCTGATAGAGATTGTAGAAATAGCGTTTGATATCCCTGATATGAGCGCGTATAACATGTTTATATTCACATCCCAGAATGCTGTGCGCATATTCCTTGAAAAGATCTATTCTTGTGACATCGATGCCAGGACATTTTCAGGTAAAGAATTATGGGCAATCGGGCCAAAGACAAGAGATGCCCTGAAAAGATACGGCCTTTTAGCAGATGGTATGGCTGGCGTGTTCAGCGCAGAGGGCATTATGAAACAGCTTAAAGACCGGAATTTAGAGAAGATGAACATCTGTATACCCAGGGCAAAAGGGGCAAGACCATATCTTGTGGATTCCCTTAAGGAAATGGGGGCACATGTGGACGAGCTATTTGTATATGAAACCCGCTTGCCTCCTCATGCAGACTCGGGTGAGCTTGCAGATGTGCTCTCAAAGGTGGATACAATAATATTTACCTCTCCCTCAGGTGTGAAAAATGCCTTTAAGATATTGGGAGGTGATATAAAGACCCTGGTTGACAAAAAGACACTGGTGGCCATTGGCCCGGTAACAGGGGCCTGCATGGAAGACCTTGGTATTACATCCTATATCCAGGCCAAGACATATACGGACTCAGGGATCGTAGATTCCTTGAAAGGGTACAAAAATTGATAGGTATATCAAAATTATACTGCGGCACAGTTGAAGCGTCAGATCCCCTTAGATACGGGAGGAGATCAGAGGAACTTCCCTCTCATCTCTTACAATTCTCAAAGGATAAAAAACCGGTTATAGTATGGAACATAACGAGCAAATGTAACCTTAGATGTCTCCACTGTTATGCATCTGCAAAACCTCACGAAAAGGAGATGTCAACCAATGAGGGACTCAGCCTGATCACTGAGCTGAAGGATTATGGTGTCCCTGTAATACTCTTCTCCGGTGGCGAGCCCACCTTAAGGGAAGACCTCCCTACCCTGGCAGATGCCGCAGTAAAGGCAGGGATAAGGGCTGTAATATCTTCTAATGGCACCCTCATCACACAAGACATGGCAATGAGGCTAAGCGATTTAGGACTATCATATGTGGGTATAAGCCTGGATGGTATGGAAAAAGTAAATGACAGTTTCCGTGGCGTAACCGGTGCATTCAAGGGTGCGATGGAAGGCATCTACAATGTGATGATGGCAGACATCAAGGTGGGTTTGAGGTTTACCATTAACAAACAAAATTACAAGGAGATATCAAACATATTCGATCTTATGACAACGGAAGGCATAAAAAGGGCATGTTTCTACCACCTTGTATATACAGGAAGGGCCAAAGAACTCATCGATGAAGACCTCTCCCATGATCAAACCAGGCAGACTGTAGACTTAATAATAGACAGGACAAGCTCTATGATAGAAAAGGGTATTAATGCAGAGGTGCTCACAGTAGATAACCATGCAGATGGCCCATACATATACTTAAGGATGAAGAAAGAGGGAAATTCAAGGGCAGAAGAGGTCCTGAAATTGTTGAAAATGAACCAAGGAAATTCAACTGGCCTGGGTATTGGGTGTGTAAGCTGGGATGGGACCGTCTATCCTGACCAGTTCTGGCGCAATCACCCTTTAGGAAATATCCTTGAAAGACCGTTTTCTAAAATCTGGGACGACCCTGAAAATGATTTTCTCATGAAGCTGAAGGACAAGAAGGAATATGTAAAGGGCAGATGTCAAAGATGCAGATGGCTTGATGTATGCGCAGGAAACTTCAGGGCCAGGGCAGAGGCTGCAACAGACAACCCATGGGGTGAAGACCCTGCCTGTTACCTGAGCGATGAAGAGATAGGTGAAGGTGGGGCAAGCGAGTAAGAGGTAACGACTCTTCGATGAGTCAACGGGCTTTGCTGGTTTGTTTTATTGGTGACGCATCCGTAAAAAGTCACTGAATATGTCATTGCGAGGAGCTTAAGCGACGAAGCAATCTAATAATATCATATGGTTATGCTCCACGAGATTCTTCGCTAAAGGTTGTAGGGCCCGTTCCCCGAACGGGCCGATGGGGGCATCGGCCTTAGACATGTTTTGTAAAAGTTACTTTCCATTATGATGCCGACACGTCGGCATAACGGAGCTTTTTACGAAACCGTTTTTATTGGTTATATTCTACAAAAATCCGCTCTGACCCTGATTTTTCCCTCAATCAAAGAGAGGCCTGCTCTCTTATTTTTTAGAAAAATAAATGGAACACCCCTTGACTTTATTCAACTCGCTATTAAATTTATAAGCATAGTGTTTTTTTTGAAAAAGGGGATAAGGAACCGTACACACTCTTCACCTATAAGGGACGGAGTCTGCCTGTCATTGCGAGGAGGCCGCAGGCCGACGTGGCAATCCCATTTTCTGCAGGCACTTTGAGATTGCTTCACTAAAGCTCGCAATGACGATATGGGTATTGTGCAAAGGTCTCATCCCATCTGATCCAGAAGTTTTCGAGGTTTTTTATGGTTATAAATTTCTTGCTTTTTCATTTTTAATCATGCTCTATTAATGCAGGTGATAAATCAATAATTAAGTTAATAATAGCTAATATCATTGATTAAAAACTTTACACTTAATGGTTATGCCGCCAAAAAACATAGGAATCGATCATGAAACACAAGAAACCGGATCCAAAGCAATTTGATTGCTCAAAGTATAAAAAAATGATTGAAAGTCTCAGTGAAAATATGTCCGAATTAAAATTTGAACATATTTCTGAAATTGTTGTCCCAGATATACTTGAAAACTATGAAGGTTTTGAAAAAACAATAAAAGGCCCCAACTATAGAGGCGCCCCGTTTGATTTTTTGAGTTTTAAAAATGGTCAACCATATATTGTAGAATATAAAGGATCATTAAAAAGCTTTAATTCCCCTGACGAAACACAAAAAAGACGTCTTAAGGAGATACTATCGACTGATTCTTTAAAAAACCTCCATGTTGCCCTTTTACAAGTTAAGCTTAGCAAATCACAATATCGCATTTTTTATGATGAGGAAATGAGTCATCTGTTTAATGGTAAAAATGCTCCTTTGGAACCAATTGTTGATTGGCTAAAAAAACATATAGAAAAGGCATAACAACGCAATTCACTCAGACCTGCAAAGGAGTACGGTTTGAGTTTTTGCGAGAATTTATTGTTTAATAGCCTTAGTCGGCGGCCTTTTCCATTTGCAGGCTGGTGATTGCGGGCGTTATGCTGGGCATATTCCATTCGATGTTTCCCCTTAAGATGTGCTTTTAACACATAAGTAAATAGACTGAAGGAGATAAAGCATGTGGAGATTTTAAATAGCTTAATTGTTATCTTGATCGTAGCCTTCCTTGGTATGTTGAGTAGGAAAATGAGGATATTTTCAAGTGAGCAGATAAAAATTATTTCTTCTTTTGTTTATTATTTTGCTTTGCCCTCCCTTTTTTTTGTCAGTCTATCCAATACTGACCTTTTATCCATTGATTACAAAGTCGCCTTAGGTTCCGTTCTTCCTATTTTTATCCTATTATTAGCCCCTTATGCGCTCAAATCTTTTAATGTTGTTAGTAAGGACAATTTTATTTTACTGAGCCTTTCAATATGTTTCGGCAGCAATGCCTTTTTTGGCGTTGCCTTTTTTGAAACGCTTTATGGAGGGAAATGGCTTTCCATTGCTATTTTCACGGCTTCTATCCTTGGATTGACGGGAATTGTCTTGTCCCTGATATATTTTGAATATGCTAACAAAAAAGACAAAGGCTGGACGTTCTTCCTTAAAATCATAAAGAACCCTCTGATTATTTCACTTTTTCTTGGTGTTTTATGCTCTTTTTTTAGGGTTAGATTAGAGGTGGTAACAAATGCTCTCTCGCTCCTGGGAAAGACCGCAGGAGGGTTAGCCATTTTTTCTCTGGGTATTTTTATATATGACAATTTTTCTTTGCAGTCCGTAAAAAAAGCGCTCATTTATTCAATATTTAGGAGTTTAGCACTTCCAATATCTACTTATCTGGTGATTCTTGTCTGCATGGACATTAATAATGAGTTGCGGAGATTTCTACTTCTCCAAAGCGGCATCCCTGCTGCTATCTCGCTTGCAGTTTTTGCTCAAAGGTATGAATATAAATTAGCAGAAATTACTGGCATAGTGATAATTACATCTATTCTAAGCTTCGTTGGACTTTTCCTTTTATTTATTATTTCAGAGGTAGCGTTTTGATCTTCTCACAATAATTGCGAATAATAGGCGGGGTATAGAAGAAGAGACGGATAAGATGTTTTCTGATTATGTAAATTGGTCGTGGGGTCGGGCCAAGCTGACGCATAATAACGTTTTGATATAACAAAGTAAATTTTCAAAATAAGCGGAATTTCCCTTATTAGAAGGCCCATTTCATAGTCAGCATGGGTATTCCTTGAATGTAAATCCATACCTGCGTATAATCCCCTCATACGACACCTCCTTTTGTTTTATCCCTACAATGCCACAATATCTCTTACGATGGGAATGAGATGCCTTTTATATGGTTATCAAGTCTACGTTTGACTTATGTTAAATGAAAAAGGTATCAGGTCTTAACACCTCCTTTATTCGTAGTAGCCAAGTCCCTATCAAATAGATTGAAAACCCATCTCTAGGTACGTGCCCGCAATAAACTATACTTATTGGATCAGCGATTGAAGCTTGGGGTTGCGTGTTGTTTTTGTGGGAACGAAGGGCTTGGAATTAACACTGAGAGAGGGGACAAAATGATTATATTACGGTACTACTGCAAAGCCGAAGGAAGCGACGAGATACTGAAACTCTTGACAGAAGCGAGAGCAAAACACAACATTCTCTATGAAGTTTTGGATCTATCAAGTAATGGGGAATATGATGAAGAGAAAGAAAAACGCGTTTATGAGAGAGGCTTTAAGCCAAGGGCGAAAATACTGAAGAAAAAAACAGGGGAGTTGATAACGAGATTGAGATCTCGGAAAGCTCGTCATTACTTTGTTTCTACTCCAGGCACGATAGCTGTAGTTAGAGATGAAGACATTGAATGGTATACCCTAGGAGATGAAGAGATAGCGAAATTCTTAAGGATGGTTTTGAGCAAAGGATATGCGCTCCTTGAGGAATGCTGTGGGTGATAAAGCATTCAGTAGACTGGAACAATTCGTCAGTGATCAAGGCTAGGGTGTTGGTGCTGAGTATCCGGCCCCTCTTTTGGTAGGTGGCTGCTACTTGCCCACCCACTTGCGGCTGATCCACGACGATTCGGATTACGGATATACATATGAATCCAAACACGTTGGCGGTGACAGAGCCGAAATGCAAAAAGAGCCTGCCCCATATTGAATACATTAAAAAGGAGAATATGATGGAGAAAAAGAAGGAATTAAAAGTGAAATTATTACTGGGTGTATTTGAATTTCTTGAAAAACATCCATTATTAGTTAAGATATTTTTGCGACCCATTGCCAATGCGCCCATTATATCAAAAAAAATGATGGTAATGATCAGGGCGTATATGGGATCAACAGCTTTTGAAATTCATGATGTGGATTTATCAAAAGGCAGAATTGGGATTGGCGGTGTGGAAGAAATCATGTTTGGCTCAAAAATTGTAGAGCTTCTCCATACCACACTCGCTGACCGACTGGGTACTGAAGAGAAAAATAAAACACTTTATGATATTGGGTACAACTTATGTAAATGGGAAGTGTCGCAAGCCCTTGAAGGGGGAAAATGGGCTCCCAAGCTACTGGTCCCCCTGATTGCCAACAGCGAAATCATGGATGAAGTAAGAAAAGATGAATTGATGGGCCGTTTTTTTGAAAAGGTATTAAGTATCATGTCCCGCCTGATAACGAATGAGGGTGGTTGGGGACATCTTGAGTTTGACGTTAGTTCTTTTCCGGTTAAAGTGAAATTATCAAATTCCCAGGAAGCAAACTGGTTAGGAGAGTCGGATGAGTCCGTTTGCCATCTTTATGCCGGAATCGTCGCCGGATATGCCAGTGCCATATCCGGCAAAGTATTTCACGCAAAAGAAATTGCCTGCAAAGCAATGGGCGACCCTAAATGTATCTTTGAAATTATTGAATAATAATTGAAGGTTATATTACAATTATTCGGCATAAATAAAATTTCGGGTCTTTTTTTACAGCAAAATTTAAAGGGAATCCAAACCGGGTGCATTTCAATCCGATAATAAAAAAACTGGGGACAGGCCAACTATGCAATAATTTCACACTAAGGAAGGAATTCACTGATAGGGAAATCTCTTCATCCATGTTCTTAGCTACTCATAAATAAGAGATACTAGAGTTATTTTTAGAAGATGTTACGTAATATTGGCCGAACAAGAGCATACACACTGGCCATAAACGCTACGCGTTTGTGGCCAGTGATGCTCGTCGTTGAGCCTGTCGAAAAACTCATACCATGATAACTAACAAAAAATTGTCCTCACAGAATGACCCACATTGGATTTATTTAAATCGAGGCTTGAGTTTTGATGTGCCAAATTTTATGATTTTTATGATTCATGGACTTTTTCGACAGACTCGTTCGGCTTACAAAGAACTTCTATCTGGACAAGGTAAAAATAATAAAGCATTTTCTGAAACAGGCAAATGATTATTCTGGACTAATAATAGGGCTTGTTCCTCAATATCTTGAGGGGATAAGGGACGCTCTCAACATTTATATCGCAGTTTGCACGGGCTAAAAATATAACTTTAAATGTTGAGACTGTACCCTATGCTACGCAAGAATTTGTAATAACTCTCGTTCGTAATTTAGATTAACAAGCACTGTTGGGAAATTGTAAGGGCCTGTCACTTTGATCTCAGGTGACAGGCCCTTACATACATCATGAGCTTAGCTTTCAACATAGTACAATTCCAGAACCAATTTTTTAGACGTCACCTTGCTTCAGACTGATAGATCGAGTTGACTCTCACTTACGCTATCTTCCGTTAACATGCCGGTCATCTGGTTCTGGTAATGTTGGATCAGACCGCGTATTCCGGCCTCGGCTTCTTGCGCATCTACGATGCCGTCACCGTTTGTATCAAGAGGGTCTATTGAATCGGATGAACTATCATTTTCCGATCCGTTGATCATGTCCAACAGACTCTGAATACTATTGCCACCACCCATCATTCCCGCCATCCCAGGCGGGGGCCCTTTGGGACGACCTGCCTTAAACTCTTCCTGGCTAAGCAGACCATCGCCATCGGAATCAAGATTGGAAAGCATCTCGTTAGCGTCTACGGATTGCCCCGTCATTTCTGAGATTTTTTCAGTCATTGTAACGATCTCATTCTTATCCAACGAGCCATCTCCATTTGAATCAACTTTTTCGAAAGGATTTCCCATCTGGCTTCGCATGGAGGCCATCTGTGACAAATCCATGGAACTCCCTATTCCGCTTATCATTTGTATCACCTCCTTTCCTTTAAGAATTTGCTTTTTATGGAGCAAATTTCATACCAACACGCTGTTTTGTTAATATATCACCGATTATTGCATATGGATCTGGGTAAAAGATAGACCTGTTTTTTCTGTAATAGGCAAATATTTCCCTGGTGGTGGTATGGAGTCGGACCAAGATAACTGATTGAAATAACGATAATATCAATCAAAAACAGGCCTGTTTTTGCACTTAAAACCACCTTTTGGGGCCTGAAAAAGTGGTTTTAAGATTATAAAGGAGTTGTTTTACTACTCATGGCACGAGCTAATCGTCACTATCTTCCCGGGTATGTCTGGCACATTACCCATCGTTGTCACAAGAAAGAATTTTTACTTAAATTCTCAAAAGATAGAAAACGTTTGATCCAATGATTATTTGAAGCGAAAAAGAGTTATGGGCTTACAATCTTGAATTACATCGTCACTTCAAACCATATACACTTATTGGCTATTGATACACATCAAAATGTAATTCCCAAAAACATCCAATTGATCGCTGGGCGAACAGGACAGGAAGTATTGCAGTGGGCAGCAACGGGTTTATATCAGAGACAAAAAGAAACTTGGCAAGCAGAGCAATTGGCAGAGATATTCTTAATAACAATGGGGTGTTTGAACTCCGGGAGCCATCTGTTTCTCACAGTGTTCATTTTGACCGCAAAAAAAACGTTCTAAGACTTGGAAACACCTATTTTGGAACATAAATAATGACATATCAACAGGTTAACTTGGTCCTACCCCATTTAACCTTTAATGTTAATACCATTTAACTTCAGTAGTGAAAAAATGGCCGGGTTCGTATTCTTAAGTATACGCCGATGCGGTGTTCCTGAAACAATTTGACAAGGAGACATTGATCAACTACATTATATGTAGTAAAAAAACAGTAAGCACCGGGCGGCTGCGGCATCCTGTATTCTATGATCTGCCGCAGGATAGAGCGGGCAAAAATATCCGGCACAGAGGAAGAACCGTTTGATGCTGCCCAAAGGATGGCAGATTTGGGCAGTGGATGCATGGACTTAATCTCCATGTCGCTTTTGAATGGCCGTGAGACTTTGGATTTGCGGTTAATTAAGACGGCGGACAGGATGCGGTCATGGCACAAAATAACACAGTGTATCCCCTATGAAAGTACTTTTGGTCGAGGACGACGGAAAGATAAGCTCCTTTGTACAAAAGGGGCTCAAGGAACAAGGTTTTGTCGTTGATTCCAGCGATGATGGTGACGAAGGATATCTGCTTGCCACCACGCAGATATATGACGTCATCGTTCTTGATATCATGTTGCCCGGCCGTGACGGGCTGAGCATTCTCCGGAATCTGCGCGATCTGAAAAACACGGTTCCCGTGATTCTCCTGACAGCGCGCTCTGCGTTGAACGAACGCCTGGAAGGTCTCAATCTCGGGGCGGACGACTATCTCTGCAAGCCGTTTTTTATTGAGGAGCTTGTGGCTCGCATTCACGCCGTTGCCCGGCGTGCCTCGGGGGAGACCCTGAACCTGCTGCAATGTGGCGGGCTGGTGATGGATCTCATCAGACGCGAAGCCAGGGGGGAAGAGATTTCAATCGACCTGACGGCGCGTGAATTCAGCCTGCTGGAGCTACTCATGCGTTCTCCCGACCGGGTGTTTACCCGTACACAGATCCTGGAGCATATCTGGGGCTATGACTTTGATCCGCAGACCAATGTCGTGGATGTCTATATCCGGCGTCTGCGCAACAAGATGAATGTTGCCGAGGGCGTGCCGATCATTGAAACCATACGGGGTGTGGGCTACCGGCTGAAAAGCCCGGCAGGAGGTTAGCTTTGTTCAGGCTGAAGATCGCTCTTCTCTCTGCCCTGGTGTCCGGCGCCGTCCTGATCATCTTTGGTCTTTTTTTCCTGGACGTCATTAACAAGGTCGGGATGGACCGGATTGATCACGAAATACTGGCCCTTGGCGAGAGTCAACTCTACGTAGTGCATCCCCGGAAGCATTGGCAGGATTTTGACAAATCGCTGAATTTCATCTATGGCGACGAACGATCGAAGGACCTGATCGTGCATGTCACCGACGTGAGCCATGAGCCTCTTTACATATCTCCCCATTGGCCCGGGGAGATTACCGCCGCTGCGTTCCCCGAATTTGATGCTAAAATGGCGGCAGATCCCGGTGCCAACCCTTTCGGCAGCTCACTTAGACCTCCATACATAGATGACTTCGACCGGCCACCGCCACCTCCCCCTCACCTGCGTGATCCCGTGCCCATCAAAAAACCCTTTTTCCTGACAATGAAAACATCGTCGGGAACTTGGCGAACGAGTATTATGGGGAATCGGTACATCACCTTGATGATTGGCATGGATATGGCTGGGTTTTATGAAGATAGCAATCGCTATAAAAAAGCCTTCTTGTTCTCTGTTCCCCTGGCATTGCTGTTGATGGCCGTGGGTGGCTGGTTGATTGCCAACCGGGCGCTGAAGCCCGTTGCCCTGATTACCCGGACTGCAGAAAGTATCAACGCGCGCGGTCTTGATCAACGGATTGCCGTAACCGGGGGAGATTCGGAGTTATTACGCCTGGTCAAGGTGATCAACAACATGCTCGATCGCCTGGAAAAAAGCTTTGGCCAAGCGGTAAGATTCAGTGCCGACGCCGCCCATGAGCTGCAAACCCCCCTGACGATCCTGCAGGGGATCCTGGATGATGCCGTACAGCATGCCTCTTACGGCACGGACGAGCAACAGCGCTACAGCAGCCTTCTTGAAGAAGTCCAGCATCTGAAAAGTATTGTGCAGAAGCTATTGATTCTGGCCCGAGCCGACGCCGACCAATTGCCCCTGAGTCTGCGTCCGGTGAACATAAGTGAGATGATCGAGTCTGCTGTTGAAGATGCCGGCGTCATTGGCCCTGATTTGAACATTGAAAAGCATATCCAGCCAAAGGTTATGGTCCTGGCCGACCCGGACCTGCTTATGCAGGTCATCCAGGGCCTCACCGCCAATGCCGTGAAATACAACATCGATGATGGCCTGGTCAGGTTCGGGTTGACGATCCGGAACAACAATGCCTTGTTTACCATTTCAAATACCGGTCCCCCGATTCCGGCTGAAGAGAGCGATCTGATCTTCGAGCGTTTTTATCGCATCGACAAATCACGAAGTCACAGGGCACCCGGAACCGGCCTCGGACTGAGCCTTGCCCGGGAAATTGTCCGCGCCCACAAGGGTGAGATTCACTTTGTTGCAGTAAGTGACAATTTGAACACCTTTTCCGTATCACTTCCCTGTCTGTCTTAAACGCCCCGCTCGCACCTGGCCGCGGCAGTGCTGTAGACTTCCGAATCAACCGCAGATAATGACAAGATTGTCATTTGACCAGCCCTTATTCTGTCATTTTGGCATGCTAAACCGGGGACAATAAAAAAACAAGGGTTGCAACGGTTTTGCCAACGCGATCAAAGGAGGTTGATTCATGAATACCATGAAAAAAATGACAATCGTTTTTGCTGTGCTGATCATTTGTGCCGCTAATGCATTTGCGCAGGGACCACCCCCAGGGAGACAAGGTCACAGGGGTCCCCCGCCGGAGGCCTATACAGCCTGTGAAGGCAAAAGTGCCGGGGATACGGCCCAGTTTGTCAGCCCGCATGGTGACACGGTCTGCGGTATATGTGAGATGGAGGGCGACCGGCTGGTTTTGAGGCCTGATCGGGCCCGGGGGAATGTCGATCAAAGCGGGATGAGAAATGCCAATGAAGGAGGAGAGCAATGAAGATTTCGATTAACGTTGTGACCAGAACGATTATGATTCTAATGACACTCTTATTTATCGCCGGGTGTAATGACGAATCGTCAGATGTTGTCAGTACAAGTGATAGTGATGATGGCAGCCCTCTGGTGATAAACGAAATCGTGGCAAAGGATGCGGCCGGCGGAAATGACTGGATTGAACTCTATGTTACCGAAGGAACCGTTGAGCTGGGGGATTATACGATTGTTGACGATGACCCGGATCATGAGCCGCAGGAGTTGCCGGACGTTTCCCTGTCGGCCGGGGAGTTTTATGTCATTGAAGCCATTGACGAGGAAGATGAATGCCCGGACGGCAGTTCTTGCGTATCATTTAAATTAGGAAGTGATGACGCCCTCACCCTGTTTAAAGACGACGTAGAGGTTGATACGCTCGATTGGGCGGAAGGTGAGGCAGACGAAGGATACAGTTTCGGTCTGCTGCCGGATGGGACCGGGACTGCGCAAACCCTGTCTCCGACAAAAGGGTATGAAAACGAAACCGGTGACGCAAATGATTCAACGGACACGGTTGAAGATACCTTTGCGGCGGTGATGATTAATGAGATTGTCGCGAAAGCAACAGCCGATGGCGAGGACTGGATCGAATTTTATGTTTCCGGCACAGAGACCATCAATTTGAACGACTACATGGTTGTTGACGATAACGACGAGCATGAACTGGCTGCGTTGCCGGATGTTTCTCTGGCGCCGGGAGAATTTTATGTCGTGCTTGCCACGGACGAAGCCCCGAAAGACGGATCAGACTACGTGCCGTTCAAGCTGGGATCAGACGACAGCGTGAGTCTGTTCCAGGGAGATGATCTGATCGACAAACTGGACTGGGACGACGGTGAGGCCCTCATTGGGTATAGTTATGGGCGTTATACGGATGGCTCTGAAAATACGCAAACCCTGTCTCCGACAAAAGGGGTTGCAAATGAAACCGCTGAACGCGGCAGTCTGGTGATCAATGAAATCATGGCCAAAGACAGTGCCGGCGGTTTTGACTGGTTTGAGCTGTATAATGCCGGTGACATGGATGTGGCCCTTGGCGCTTACGAGATCACCGATGATGGCGATGACCAGGAGCCGGTGGCCCTGCCGGATGTCACCCTTTCTCCGGGCGAATTTCTGGTGATATATGCCACGGGTGAAGAAACAGACGAAGTCTCATATTGGGTTGATTTCAAGTTGGGATCATCCGACAGCCTGAGCCTGATCATCGACGACGAGGTCATCGATTATATGGAGTGGGATGACTCCGACGCACCCGAAGGATTCTCCTATGGCCTGTATCCGGACGGTACCTGGGATTCACAGACCCTTGAAGTGACACCCGCGGCAGAGAATCAAGTCGTTGATTTCTTCGTTGAAGACACGGTTGAGTCGCTCTATATCACCATCAGCGAGACAGACTGGGACAGCATTCTCTCAAGCCCCCTGGATGAAGAATATCACCCGGCTTCGGTGACCTATCGGGATGTTACCCTGGACGATGTGGCCTTTAGAACCAAAGGCAGTTCCAGCCTTCAGGCGGTTGCCCAGATGAGCGGCACCCGCTACAGCTTTAAAGTGGATATGAATTACTACGTGGACGGCCAGAAACTCCTGGGCATGAAAAAGATCAATCTCAACAATAATTATAAAGACCCCACCTACATGCGAGAGCGCATCGCATATGACATGATGCGCTCCCTCGATCTTCCGACCCCCAGACTTTCCTATGTGAACCTGTACATCAATGAATCCCTGCACGGTCTCTACTCGCTTGTGGAGCAGGTCGACAGCGAATTTCTTGAAGCCAATTTTGACAATCCGGAGGGCGACCTTTACAAGCCGGACGGCACCGGGAGTGACCTGCTGTGGATAGGGTCGGATTTTGCAGCGTATTCGGAGGTCGAGTTGAAAACCAATGAAGAAATCTCCGATAATGCCTGGTTTATCAACATGGTCAATAAATTAAACAATGGCAGTGATTTCGAATCTGTGATCGATGTGGATGGAGTCCTGCGGTACCTTGCCGTCAGCACGGCCATGTCCAACCTGGACAGTTATCAGGGAACACTGGCACACAATTACTATATCTATGAACAAGACGGCAGGTTTTCGATTATCCCGTGGGATTTCAATGAATCTTTCGGCACCTTCAGAATGGGATGCCCGGACATGTATACCATGATCACCTTCTATATTGATGAACCCACATCCGGGAGTCTGGCGGACCGGCCCCTGATTGCAAAACTGCTTGAAGATTCAGATTACAAAGACGCTTATCATGGCTACCTCGAAGATTTGATTGACGGAATCATGGACCCAGACACCATTGCCGCCACGATTGCCGACACGAAAACCCTGATCAGCGAACATGTTAATAACGATCCCACCGCGTTTTATTCATATGCGGAGTTTGAGGCATCCCTTGGCGATACCATGATCGGCGAAGTCTTCGGGCTGCAGGGCTTTGTGGATGACCGCACGGACAACATTTCCGGACAACTTTCAGGCAGCGAGCCCTCTAAAGGTGACGGCAGCGGAAACTGCGGCGGCGAGATGCCCGGACCGCCAGGGCCCGGGTTTTAATATGGTTCCAAGAAATTTCAACTCGTTTCAAAAACAGGAGATACTCATATGCTGACAAGTTCCGGATTTACCAACGTTAAAACAAACAACGTCCTGCAGGAAAACAAGTTAGCAGGCCGCCTAGTAACTGAACCTGGGATAAACGGAACACCGGATATAAACAATAAGCCGCTCAGGGTGTTGCTGGTTGCCTTTGAAAGCCACAGCCTCAGCGACCTCAGCAAGGCCGGCCTGATGCGTCGGGTGGACACCAAATATCTTTTGCCGGTCAGTGGTCTGAAAGAATTACTGATGCAGCTTGTGCCGTTCTATACCGTGCTGGAGATTGACTCTTCGCGGCTGTTTTCCTACCGGAGCACCTACCTTGATACGTCGGGATACGGATTTTACATGATGCATCATAACGGCAAGCAGGACAGATTCAAAATCCGGCACCGCCTCTATGTTGAATCCGGAGCCCAGTATCTGGAAGTAAAACACAAGACCAACAAGAAGGTGACCCAAAAAGACCGCATCCTGCTTGACGGACACAACACAAACAGCGACTGCATCAATGATCTGGTATCAAAACCGTTTGGCGGAAGTTGCACACCGCTTTCCCAGAGTCTGATATGTTCATACACAAGAATTGCATTTGCAAATGAGAAGAATGGCGAACGACTGACGCTGGATCTTAACATCTCGTTTGAAGATCCGAATCAGATGCGCAAAAAAGCGTTAAATAATGTTCTGATCGCGGAAGTAAAGCGGGAAGACCGGGGAAAGTTCTCCGTGTTTATGGACCAGATGAAGCGTTTTCGGCAACAGCCGGTCTCTTTTTCCAAATACTGTATCGGATGTGCGCTGCTTCATTCAGAGCGTATTAAAACCAATCGATTCAAGGCGACTTTGATGGCCCTGGACCGGATTTCTTACGAAGAAACCAGGATAGCGGCATGAAAATAAACAACCTATTCATATAATATATTTTCCATCGTCACCTGCCGGGGGGCGGTTGACTCTGGAAAAATTAATTTCCAAAACAGCACTACACGGTGGCGTCATTAAAATTTTGATGAGGCCATCAACCATTGGAGGAGAATTGAAATGTTAAGCACACTGGATATTGATTTTTTTGTTCGATTTCTTGTAAATACACTGTCTTTGTTTGTGTTGTTGCGGTACTGTTATTATCGTCGGTCACCAAACAGAGATTCTCTGTTTTCCTTTTTTTTGTTCGGCATCGGTGTATTTATTGTAACCTATCTGCTGCGCAGCGTTCAGGTCTCCATGGGATTTGCGTTCGGGCTTTTTGCTATTTTTTCCATGCTCCGATATCGTACCGAGACCATCTCCATCAAAGGCATGACCTACCTGTTTTTGGTCATCACAGTTTCTCTCTTATCTGCCGTGGGACAGACCAGCCTGATTGAGCTGGTATTATTAAACGCATTACTATGCATCTGCACAGGCCTTGCCGAGTCTAAAATGCTGACCCCGCGGCTTGCTGAACAAGTCATTCGCTATGAAAAGATTGAAAACATTCGCCCGCAGAATCGGCAACGCCTGTTTGATGACCTGCAACAGAGAACCGGTCTTGAAATACGCAATGTGCTGATCGATAAGATTGATTTCTTGAGAGACACTGCACAGCTCAGAATATTCTATGTGGCTGAAGATGGCGATCTGTTTGCTGCTGAATCATCCAGCCCAGTATCGCATTTTGTTAAAAAGCGAGATCACGGTACTGCTGAATATAAAGAGCAGACCCAGAATTCATAATGGAATGGATAATGGAAAAAACAGTATTTAAAATAACTTTAATGATCATTGCAGGTATTTTTTTATTCCCCATGATCTCTTTGGGGAAAATGGATATCCGTTATACGGATGATAGTTTTAAGATCAAAACAAATGCTCAGTCGATTAAAATCGGCGGCACGCTGATGTGGGACGTTGATTCTGCCGGCGATGTGTTTTGGGACTCTGAAAATATTGACGACTCTGGGCAAACCCATTCAGAAATCCGGCGTGCCTGTTTGAATATCAAAACCAAAATGTCAGACAACTGGAAGGCCGAGCTCAGTCTCGATTTCGCAGACGATGATGATGCATCCGCTGAAGTAAAAGATGCCTATGTGGAATATAGCGGATGGCACCTGATGAACATCAGTGTCGGTCAAAACAAGGAACCGTTCGGCATTGAAGCAATGACAAGCCTTAAGAATATAAGTTTCGTAGAACGATCAATGGCTTCCGATGCCTTCAGGCCGGGACACAATATCGGAATTTCGCTTAATGCTGATACAAATAAACTGATTTGGCAGGTTGGTGTTTATCAAGCCCAGGACCGAGAGGATGACAGCGACACCTATGCTGTATCCGGACGCCTGGCAGTTGTGCCCTGGAAAACAGACACAGGATTTTTCCATGTGGGTATATCAGGCTCATGTCGGGACTTTGATGGAACTGAATTTGAAATAAAGGAATCTGCCCAAATACATACGGCCGATAATATTATTTACAGCGATGGAATAGATACCGATCGATTCCTGTTATGTGGGACGGAAACCGCTTTTTGCATGGGGCCTTTTTCTTTTCAGGCCGAATATATGCTGGCTGATGTAAATGCGGTTGAAGAAAATGATGACGCAACCTTTGACGGCTATTATTTTGCCGCAAGCTGGTTTTTGACCGGGGAAACAAGACCCTTTAGAAACGGGGTCTGGAAACGCGTAAAACCGGAATCGTCTTATGGTGCCTGGGAACTGGTAACCCGTTACAGTTGTCTTGATGCGGCTGAAAACGGCCAAGGAACTTCCGCAGATACCTATACGCTGGGTGTCAACTGGCATATCAATCCAAATATTCGCCTTATGAACAATTATACGTATTTATGGGTAACCGATGAATCAACACAAACCGAAACCACCGGAGATGCCGTATCCGTTCGCGTTCAATGTGTATTTTAAATCAATCAGTTCCCCCGCGTAGTGTGCAAGCGGAACAAAGTCCACTACAGGGCCACCTGGGGTTTATGCTGTTGCTTCATTTTTGAGTGCAAAAAATACTGCGTACCATCCATCAGGCTGCAGGTAATGCCCTCTATTGGCGTCTGACAGCTCTGCTGCAGGCTTTCGGATCAACCGCAGATAATGACAAAATTGTCATTTGACTAACCCTTATTCTGTCATTTTGGCATGCTAAACCGGAGACAATAAAAAAACAAGGTTGTAACGGTTTTGCCAACGCGATCAAAGGAGGTTGATTCATGAATACCGTGAAAAGAATGACAATCGTTTTTGCTGTGCTGATCATTTGTGCCGCTAATGCATTTGCGCAGGGACCACCCCCAGGGAGACAAGGTCACAGGGGTCCCCCGCCGGAGGCCTATACAGCCTGTGAAAGCAAGAGTGCCGGGGATACGGCGCAGTTTGTCAGCCCGCACGGTGATACGGTGTGCGGTACCTGTGAGCAGGAGGGCGATCGACTTGTCCTGCGGCCTGATCGGGCCCGGGGGAATGTCGATGAAAGCGGGATGAAAAATGCCAATAAAGGAGGAAAGCAATGAAGATTTCTATTAACGTTGTGACCAGAATGATTATGATTTTAATGATATTTCTGTATATAGCCGGTTGCAATGATGGATCGTCAGATAATGGCAGTACAAGTGATAGTGATGATGGCAACAATGTTTCAGGTTATGCCCTGGTCGATACCGGCCAGGACGCCTGTTATGATGCCGACGGATACGAGATCGGCTTTCCTGAATCAGGTGAATCCTTTTTGGGCCAGGATGCCCAGTATACCGGCAACCAGCCCAGCTACACCGACAATGGTGACGGTACGGTCAGCGACAACGTCACCGGCCTGATGTGGCAGCAAAGCCCGGATACCGACGGTGATGGCGACATCGAAGCCGCTGACAAGCTGTCCTACGCCGCCGCCGCCGCCGGGGCAGGCACGTGCAATCTCGGTGGCTACAGCGACTGGCACCTGCCGACCATCAAGGAACTCTACTCGCTGATCGACTTCAGCGGCGTGGACCCCAGTGGCTATGAAGGCACCGATACCTCCGGCCTGATCCCCTTCATCGATACGGACTACTTCGCATTTGCCTACGGTGACACCAATGCCGGCGAGCGCATTATCGATTCCCAGTATGCCTCCAGCAACCTGTATGTGGGTAGCACCGCCGGAGACGGCGGCAGCACCCTTTTCGGCGTCAATTTTGCCGATGGGCGCATCAAGGGCTACGGCTTAAGCTTTATGGGTAGCGATAAGACATTCTTCGTCATCTATGTGCGCGGCAACACCGATTACGGCCAGAATGACTTTACGGACAACGGTGACAGCACCATCACCGATGGTGCAACCGATCTGATGTGGTCCCAGGACGACAGCGGCGAAGGCCTCAACTGGGAAGATGCCTTGGCTTGGGTTGAACAGAAAAACGCCGAAGCCTACTTGGGCTACAGCGATTGGCGCCTGCCCAACGCCAAGGAACTGCAGAGCATTGTGGATTACACCCGCTCCCCTGACACGACCGGTTCGGCCGCCATCGACCCGCTGTTTAACGCAACGCCCATCACCAACGAGGCGGGAGAAGCCGATTATCCCTGGTACTGGAGCAGCACCACCCACATCAACTGGACCGATACGCCTGGTACAAACGGGGCCTACGTCGCCTTTGGCCGGGCCATGGGCTATATGGAAGAGGCCTGGGTAGATGTCCATGGCGCGGGCGCCCAGCGTAGTGATCCCAAATCGGGCGACCCTGCCGACTACCCCACCGGCAACGGCCCTCAGGGTGACGCCATACGGATCTATAATTATGTGCGCCTGGTGCGCGACGCGGCCACATATGCGGTGGTGGATACCGGCCAGGATGTCTGCTCTGACATTGACGGTGAAATCATTGACTGCCCGGCAGAGGGTGAGAATTATTATGGTCAGGATGCCCAGTTCGACGGCACCCAGCCCAACTACACCGATAACGGCGACGGCACGGTGACCGACAATGCCACCGGCCTGATGTGGCAGCAATCACCGGAAAATTCCGGTTATACCTGGCAGGAAGCGGTTGATTATTGCGAAGATCTCGTGTTGGCCGAGTATGATGACTGGCGAATTCCAACAACGAAAGAACTGTTTTCTATCAGTGATTTCTCACAAGGCTGGCCCTATTTGAATACGGATTATTTCGATCTGGCTGGAACCGGTGAGGTGACCAAAGATGAGCAATACTGGGCAGATTATTACGTAGGCGTAACCGTCGAAGGCGGTGCCGGAGGTGCGGCTTTTGGTGTCAACCATGCTACCGGTCATATCAAGGCCTATGCAGCATCTTCTGCTGGTCCAATAGGAGGTAAACGTGTACGTGCGGTCCGCGGCGATAACAACTACGGCATCAATAATTTCGTTGACAACAGCGACGGCACCATTACCGACCGTGCCACCGGTTTGATGTGGCAGCAGGATGATGGCGGCGAAACCATGGACTGGCCCACCGCTCTGACCTACGCCGAAAGTGCCACTACAGCCGGTTATGATGACTGGCGTTTGCCCAATATCAAGGAACTTCAAAGTATTGTCGATTACACGAAGTCGCCGACCGCAACGGATGCCGCCAATGTTGGCCCGGCGATCGACACCGACTACTTCAGCATTACAGAACTTCCGGCCGGGACAACTAATTATGATACGGACTACGGCTATTTCTGGTCGAGCACAAGTGCCTACTTCGGCGGCACCAGCACAGAGTTCTATTATGCATGGTACGTTGCCTTTGGAACCGCTGTAGATGGTAATGGAGACGATTTCCACGGTGCCGGCGGCGCACGCTTCGACACGAAATACGAAGGCGGCGCATTGGGTGAAGGCGGCGAGCGGTATTATAATTATGTCCGCCTGGTGCGAAGCGTGAACAATTAGCGAAATCCTTTTTTGAGACCCCGCTGCTCGCGGCGGGGTCGCTCCAATCAGTCAGGGATGTATGTCTATGAATCAGACCACAGTACTATTTATTGCCAGGACCGTGAAAATTTATTCAGATCTGGAGCAGCTTTTAGCCCAGGACGATATCCTGGTCTGTCAGGTTGAACGCTGGGAGGGCAAGCTGGCGATTGCCGAGACCGATCGACCCCACCTGATTGTGCTCGACTGCCCTGGCCCGGGAGTCGACGGACTGGCCGTATGTCAGGAGATCCGCGCGCAATACTCGGGGCTCTTGGTTCTTGTTTCGGAATATGGAGACGAACGCTTTCATGTCCTTGCGCTGGGCCTGGGCGCGGATGCCTCCCTGCCCATCACGTCAGGTGCGCCGCTTTTGGCTGCGAATGTCAAAGCGTTGCTGCGACGGTTTGCCCCTGCCAGAGAGCCGTCGGTCCTGATCTTCGGCGAGTTGATTGTCGATGCCAACAGGCGGGATGTTTTTGTCGCGGACCAGGCGGTACGCCTTTCCACCATTGAGTTCCAACTTATCTGGTATCTTTCCCGGAAATCCGGCGTTGTCGTGACCCGCGATGAAATCTGCCTTGAACTCTATCACGCAACCTACAACGGATACGACCGCAATATCGATCTGTATGTTTCACGTATCCGGAAGAAAATCGGTGACGATCCGACGTTTCCCCGCTACCTGAAGACCGTGCGCGGAATCGGGTATCAATTTGTGGGAGAGTAAATTCAGCAGACTTCAAAGTCAGCTCACGGGTGATCAGACCACGCCTGATACAAACTGTTACATAATAGTGACAATACAACCATAAAGACTGTGATAAAAAAGGCGATGTAGTAAGCATGGAAGTAAGGAAAAACAGACTTGATTTTAAGGCTCACCAGGAAAATAATTACAAGGAGGTAAAACATGATCAACAGTATCGACAGTATGAGCAGTACCATGTCTATGATGCGCAGCGGTCCCATGGAAAGACGTCAGCCGCCCCCGGACAAAGATGTCTTCCAGGTGGCGGACACAAACGGTGACGGCTTGGTTTCCGGGTCCGAGCTTGAGACCCTGGCAGAGGGCATCGAAGAGATTACCGGAACCACTATCGATCTTGATGAGGCGCTCAGCAGTTTTGACACGGATCAGGATGGGGCCTTAAGCGGTGAGGAATTGAAAGGCTTGATGGACAGCTTGGGTTTCGCTCCACCAGCAATGTTCGGGAATGCAACGGGCGAAACAGTGGGGATGGAACCTCTTCAACCCTCGTATGAACAGGCCTTGTCGGCCTATGCCCAAAACACGGGAGACGACAGGATAGAACAATTGATGGAGTTCTTGAAGGCACAAAATGGTGATGACGGGGAAGTCTCTTTGATTGATATCACCAGTTGAGAGGGTAAATTTCTCCCTTTACATGGGCTGATCTTGTCAGCCCCTAAGACACATATTATTCTGCACACGGCTTATCTGACAGGGTGTTGAAAAACGTAATGTGTGCAGGCCGGATGGTCAAGCGTGATCGTTTTTCAACACCGAAGATCAACCCGAATTCATGAGACTCTGACAGTAAAGAGATCAAGTCACAACACTGCTGAAGCAGTTTCCCCAAAAGCATCCAATTGATCGCTGGGCGAACAGGACAGGAAGTATTGCAGTGGGCAACAACGGGTTTATATCAGAGACAAAAAGAAACTTGGCAAGCAGAGCAATTGGGAGAGATGTTCTTGATAACAATGGGGTGTTTGAACTCCGGGAGCCATCTGTTTCTCACAGTGTTCATTTTGACCGCAAAAAAAACGTTCTAAGACTTGAAAACACCTATTTTGGGAATATAAATAATGAAATATCAACAGGTTAACTTGGTCCTACCCCATTTAACCACATTTAACATCAATTAATTTCCGATAAACTCAGGACTTCAGAAGTCCACAAGTCTTCGACTCTAAGAAAATCTTTTCAGGGTGGCACTCACCCGCCTTCTGAAAAAGTCAATGCATTTGTTAATATATTAATATATATTAATGAACGTCTTCTGGACAAATATGCTAAGCATAGTGAAGGGGAATGATCCACCTGTTAAGTACTGTGAAACAGGGTTGTTGAGTTTACATTATCTCAAAGGAGGAAACTGATTATGAATTTTGGTACCGTTTTGTATGAATCGAAGGAACGAGTTGCCACGATCACATTGAATCGCCCAGAACGTTTTAACGCAATCAGTGAGACCATGCCGGAAGATATAGCCAAGGCTTTTGGTCATGCCAATAATGATGATTCTGTTCATGTAGTTGTGCTTACAGGCGCCGGACACGGTTTTTGCGGTGGATATGATTTAAAGGCCTACGCGGAGAAACCGGGCACCAACCCAGGTATCCAGGATATGCCATGGGATCCCATGATTGACTATAATTTTATGAGTCGCTGTACGCAGAACTTTATGTCTATTTGGAGATGCCATAAACCAGTGATAGCTCGCGTCCATGGCGATGCGGTTGCTGGAGGTAGTGATATTGCTTTATGCTGTGACATTATTATTATGAATGAAAAAGCGCGTATTGGTTATCCTCCTTCGCGAGTTTGGGGCTGTCCGACCACAGCCATGTGGGTGTATCGACTAGGCGCGGAAAAGGCTAAACAAATGCTATTTACAGGAGATCTAATATCCGGGAAAAAAGCGGAGGAAATTGGGCTTGTTTTTAAGTCGGCGTCACTAGAAGAATTGGATGAGACAGTTAATCAGCTGACGAATCGAATTAAAGGCGTGCCAAAGAATCAGCTCATGATGATGAAAATGATGGTCAATCAGGCTTATGAAAATATGGGGCTGGCAAGCACCCAAACAATCGCAACTCTTTTCGATGGCATGGCCAGGCATAGTCCTGAAGGTATTTGGTTTAAGCAACGTGCGGAGAAAGTAGGCTTTAAACAGGCTGTTGCTGAACGTGACTCAGGAGATCCGATACCAGGCAGTAAAAAATGAACTCAAAGCTTTCGATAGCCTAACCAAAGAATGCACCTGAACCTCACTCGCTATGCTCCTTCGGTCAGGTGATCCAAGGCGTTAGCCAGCCGGAACAGATAGGGCTTCCCCTCTCCAATCCGCGATGTGGGACCCCTCATGATAGGAAAATACGATATTATGTATTATATTATGCATAAAGACAACGAAAAAAAGGGGGTCAAGTCTACGTTTGACTTATGTTCTTGGTTCTGACACATAAGGAGTATGAGTAGGCCATTACGGATAGAGTATGAGGGCGCCTGGTATCATGTGATGAATAGAGGAAAAGGCGTCAGCCTTTGACACTGGACAAAATGAAAAACTGGCCCACCTATTCATTCCAACCGACCGCTAAAAACGGCGGCTGAATTCAAATGCTAGCGCATATATTTAAACTAAAGTCTTGACAGGAAAGCCTTTTTTCGATGATAAAATTAGGTATAACGAGATAGCTGGGAAAGGCCTCAACTGATTTCAGTTTGCTATCGTTACCTAAAACGCTTTGTACTGCAGGAGGGTAAACTGATGAGCACAACAATTTTTTATTATACCGGAACAGGTAACTCATTATGGGTGGCACGCAGGGTTGCTGACGAATTGGGTGACGCCGAGTTGGTTTCGATTTCAGAATGTGATGAAAAGAAGACCGTCAGTTCAAAAATCGTCGGACTGGTCTTTCCTGTGCATATCTGGGGGGTAACAGCTCCGGTTATTCGATTTGTCAATACATTAAAGGGTTCGCAACCAGATTATGTTTTTGCGATTGCGGTAAATGCCGGCCAGGTTTCAAATACGCTGGTCCAGTTAAAAAATATTATGGCCGAAAACCGTTTGAATCTTTCAGCGGGATTTGAAATAGCGATGCCGTCCAATTATATACCATGGGGAGGGCCAGGGCCAAAGGAGAAACAGAACAAACGTTTTGAGTTAGCAAAGGAAAAGATTTCCAAAATAGCTGTCAGGATAAAAAAAAGGGCGAATATGCCTGTTGAAAAGGGGCCTCTCTGGCAGAGAATTTTATTTACCACTATTTATAATATGAGTTTTTCTCATGTGCCCAAAATGGATAAAAAGTTCTGGGTTGATGACAAATGTAATCATTGCGAAATCTGCTGCAAAGTGTGTCCAGCCGGAAATATCACCATGCGTGAAGAAAAACCGATCTGGAACCATAGATGCGAACAGTGTTTTGCCTGTTTGCAATGGTGTCCGCAGGAAGCGATACAATATGGCAAAAAAACACCAAAATATGAGCGGTATCATCATCCAGAGGTTACGTTGAATGATGTTTTACACTCAAGGTAATTATCGTAACGAAACCGGAAAACGGGTCAAGGTCAAGTCTACGTTTGACCTTTGTCAGACAATCGTAACAGTCAAACGGAGATTTGATAACCAGGTAAGATCGTCCACAAAAGGTTCTGGGGAGAGGATAGGGTCAGCCTTTGACATGAGCCAAAATGAAAAACTGGCCCAACCATTCATTCCAGCCGACCGCTTTACAGCGCAGCGGCGGTTGAATTCAATTGTTCGCGCCGCCTGCGGCGGCGCTCACGTGAGGAGGCAGTATCACGAATTTATGAAGGGGGACGAGCGGAGTCAGGATTGACGAGCGGCGCGAACGGGGGCGAGCTGAGTTCCTCCATTGGTTGTCCTCGCCGCCCAAGCGGCTCGAACAACTCAATGGAGCGGAAAAGGGCTCTTTGCGCTCATCTCGCCCCCGTTGGGCAAAAAGGAACCGATGTTATCTGCCCCGGTTTGACCCATGTTTCTTTCCTGTGTGAGGGGTAGTTGAACAAGGTTGTTTTCAACAGAAAGGAAAAGGGGTCAAGTCTACGTTTGACTTATGTTCTTGGTTCTGATACATAAGGAGTATGAGTAGACCATTACGGATAGAGTATGAGGGCGCCTGGTATCATATGATGAATAGAGGAAAAGGCGTCAGCCCTCGACACTGGACAAAATGAAAAATTGGCCTAACTATTCATTCCAGCCGACCGCAAAAAGCCGCGCCCGCTGAAGAGTACGTTCGGCAGAGGTCAATATAAACAACAAGTTGAATAGGAAGTAAATTATGAAAAAATTTGATATTACAGCACTCTTCGATGAGTGGAACAACGCTCTCCAAACTGGAGACCCTGAGCAAGTAGCAGCACTTTACGCAACCAATGCCATCTTGCTTCCAACAATGTCCAATCTGGTTCGTCATAACCATGAAGAAATCAAGGACTATTTCGTTCATTTCCTCCAGAAGGGTCCGGTAGGGGTGATTGATGAATCAAACGTTCGCACGTTTGGTCAAATTGCAATCAACTCCGGCATCTACACATTCTCATTCAAGGATAAAACTTCTGTGCAAGCTAGATTTACTTTCGTATATCGGCGGGATGGTGAGCGTTGGTTGATTGTTGAGCACCATTCTTCACGGATGCCGGAATAACCGCAACTTGAAATACAACTTGAAATACAAAGGGAAAAGCGGGTCAAATAAGAAATACAATATCATTAGATACATAGCAGGATATGCTTTAGGGATATGTATCTTTATAATATTGATACCATATAGCTTATGGTATTTATCCTCGACAGAATGCTTCATCTTTAAACTTCCAATAATCCCGCATAATTATACACGTATCATTGTGTCAGCGCTGTTATTCATAATTGGATCAATATTTGTAGTTTGGTCAAACATATTTCTGGTATTCAAAGGTAAGGGTGGTCCAACTGACATTGCAGGGGTTTCAGTTACTCCTCAAACAAAGAAATTGGTTATAGCTGGACCATATAAATATTCACGAAACCCAATGGTATTCGGTGCGAATTCAATATACATACCAATTTCAGTTTATCTCAATTCACTGGGTTGCTTAATAGCACTGATAATATTCTTCCTTATAATAGTAAAATATGTTGTAGCAACTGAAGAAGAACGGCTTGTTAATGATTTTGGTGCTGATTATATAAAATACAAGGAAAACACTTACAAGATAATTCCATTACCAAAGAAAAAGACGGTAAAAGGCTAACAAGGCACTCCACCTGCCGCTATTCCGCTGCGCTGCATGCCATGTAGTGATAGGGGACGCACGAGAAATCGGCGAGTGTGTCGGTATCAGGCTGGACACCGCCAACAAACTGTGCCATTCTGTTTCGAATCCAGCTGACGAAATCGCTGAAGTGTTCTTAGATGAAATTCCGGGCATGGTGGAGGCGTTTGGCAATGACGCCAAACGATCTCATCTGCTACCCTTTACGACCGAACACGGGGTTTGGCCGCCACAGTCCGGCACAATTCACTTTCAAACAAGGAGAAACAGATATGGGTGATAAGGGGAAAAAAGACAAAGGCAAAAGGGAACAACAGAAAAAAGCCCAGCTTAAGCCAAAGGAAAAACGAAAACTGAAAAAAGAAAAGAAGAAATAAATGCCCAGTGTTGTTCGGTGACCTTAAATCAAGCACGGAAGTTGTGTGCCAGTTACTAGAAGAGACAATTCAAACCGTCGCAAATGGCAGCCTAACCCACTAAGGATTGAGACGACTTGAAAGGTCGTTTCAATCCATTGTTCAAGAAGCCCATATTCAGGCGCAGATCTTATATAGGGTATTGCTTAGAGGCTCGTCCGCCTTAGGCGAGGCTGGGAGATGTGACGAAGTTGGGAACAGGCTGATTTTGCAATCTCTATCTGTAAATCACCTCCAACATGTCTAATGTAAAACACACCTGACCCCAAAAGACCAGTGACTAACCGGCAATAATTAACGATTTTTCAATTATCAGGCCGTACGGGGCCATACCGATGCAACTTTGCTTTTGACCGAGAATTATTTCTATTAATAAAACAAGTGGCCGGTATGCAACTAGCCGGTATCAATCAATACAGTCATCTTATACATCTCCTTTCTTCTTGATTTTGCTAATGGAGATGATATATCAGACACTTCAGGAAAATGTTTTATGACTGGCACTTATAGAAATGATACGCCAATAACCCTGCCGCGAAGCGGCTTACTTGAACCATTCATTCCAACCGACCGCTAAAAGCGGCGGCTGGATTCAAATGTTAGCTTTAGAAAAGGAGAGACAAATGGAAAAAGAAATTGTTGGAAAAATGAAAGTAGTAAGAATTGGCATTCTCTTGTCAATTCTTACATTGTTGTTTGGCTTTGTCTTAGGAGGCCTTTTTGGGGCTATCGAAAGTAAAATTAAAGGCCATTTGAAAGCGGAAGCTCAGATCGTCTTTGATACTGTTTACAAAGGTGATTCTGTCAAAATGAAAAAGGTTACAGATAAATCTTGGGTTTACTTTAAACGTGCTCACCTCCACGCAAATGGGCTAGGGGCAATTTCGCTGGCTTCCATATTAGTCCTCATGTTTATGCCAGCGACAATGCTTCTTAAAAAATTAACCGCGATACTCTTGGGATTGGGTTCTTTGGGGTATTCCCTTTTCTGGATGTTTGCTGCATTAAAAGCACCTGGGCTTGGCAGCACAGGTGCAGCAAAGGACGCGTTGGCATTTCTGGCGATACCATCTGCAGGTATTTGTATCATTGGGTTAATCTCTGTTTTGCTAATTGTCCTCAAAGCAGTATGTTGCACACGAAATTGCTCTTGCTCAAGCTAACAAGGGAGACGAAGATATGCGTGCAAAACTAAATACGAGAAAAAAGCAACGAAAAGATCCTGTCTGTAACATGGTGGTATCGAGTGACTCCGAATATTATTACCATTATGCGGACAAACTTTATCATTTCTGCAGTGACCGTTGCCTGCACAGGTTCAGAGAAAACCCAGAACGATATCTGGACAAGGAAACCTCACCACCTCATGAAACAGGTGACGAGTCAAGTACCTACACCTGCCCTATGCACCCTGAAATTCAACAGCACGAACCTGGCAATTGCCCAAAGTGTGGGATGGCATTAGAGCCAATGGGAGTACCGGTAACTGCAACTAAAACCGAGTACACCTGTCCCATGCATCCCGAAGTGGTACAGAATCATCCCGGTAATTGCCCAAAATGCGGTATGGCACTGGAAGCGGTTACGGTTAGCGTTGAAGGAAATAATGAGGAACTCACCGATATGAACCGTCGGTTTTGGATCAGCACTATACTGGCATTGCCGGTGTTTGTTCTGGCAATGGTTGCCGATTTGTTGCTTGTCTGGTTACCGAATTGGCTTTCGATGCAAGCGGTTCAATGGATTGAATTTGCATTAGCAACACCCGTCGTGTTGTGGGGTGGTTGGCCATTTTTTGTTCGCGGCTGGCAATCCGTCCGGACCTGGAATCTAAATATGTTTACCTTGATAGCACTGGGAGTCTCAGTAGCCTGGGTATATAGTGTTGTGGCCTTATTATTCCCACAGATGTTTCCACCCATCATGCAAATGGAAGGTGGTTTGGTAGATGTCTATTTTGAAGCCGCGGCCGTGATTACGGCGCTCGTACTTCTGGGGCAAGTACTTGAATTACGTGCCCGCTCACGAACCAATGCGGCCATTGGGATGTTGCTCGGACTCGCCCCGAATACGGCACGCATAGTGCGAAATGATGGAACGGAAGAAGATATCCCGCTGGAACAGGTACAACCCGGCGATACTTTGCGTGTTCGTCCCGGCGAGAAAGTACCTGTAGATGGTACAGTCATCGACGGCGAAAGCAACGTAGACGAATCCATGGTCACAGGTGAACCCATTCCGGTTGCAAAGTTAGCCGGCGAGAAACTGATCGGCGGGACGGTTAACGGAACGGGCAGTTTATTAATGCGAGCAGAAAAAGTTGGCGCTGATACTTTGCTTGCACAAATCGTTAATATGGTGGCCGAGGCACAACGCTCGCGAGCACCGATTCAAAAACTGGCCGATGTGGTGGCAGGTTATTTTGTTCCTGCCGTGGTTGGCGTTGCCGTGATCGCATTTATAGTCTGGTGGGTGGGTGGACCTGAGCCGCGCCTGGCACATGCGGTTGTTAATGCCGTTGCTGTACTTATCATCGCCTGTCCATGTGCACTGGGACTTGCTACCCCTATTTCTATCATGGTGGGAACGGGGCGTGGTGCTATTGCCGGAGTTTTAATAAAGAATGCCGAAGCACTGGAGATCATGGAAAAAGTCGATACCCTGGTAGTGGACAAAACAGGTACGCTGACCGAAGGCAAACCAAAACTGGTTGCGGTGCAAGCAGAAGAAGGGTTTACCGAAGATGAAGTGTTACGTATAGCCGCCAGCCTCGAACGCGCCAGTGAACATCCTTTGGCAGAAGCTATTGTATATGGAGCGGAAGAAAAGGGGGTTGCATTGGTTAAGACTAATAACTTCCAGTCCATTACCGGCAAGGGTGTCACGGGTGAAGTTGACGGACATAAGGTTGCTGTAGGTAACATAAAACTGCTGGAGAGTCTGGGTATCGACGCGGGAGACTTGCCGCAGCAAGCGAACAAACAACGCGTTGAAGGTAAGACTGTTATGTTGGTTGCTATCAATGGCAAGGCAGCGGGTTTGATTGGTGTCGCTGATCCCATCAAAGACTCAACAGCGGAAGCCATTCGCGATTTGCATGCCGAAGGCATCAAGATGGTGATGCTCACAGGTGACAGCCACTCAACCGCAAAAGCCGTAGCAAGCAAACTGGAGATCGACCAGGTGCAAGCTGAAGTATTGCCTGAACGAAAAGCCGAAGTAGTTAAGCAGCTTCAAGCAGACGGCCGTATTGTTGCCATGGCAGGTGATGGTATTAACGATGCCCCTGCATTGGCACAGGCTCAAGTCGGTATTGCAATGGGTACAGGTGCCGATGTGGCAATGGAGAGTGCTGGTGTCACTTTAGTCCAGGGCGATTTACGGGGTATCGTCAGAGCCAGACGATTAAGCCGGGCCACCATGAGAAATATCAGACAGAATTTGTTCTTTGCCTTCATTTATAACTCGGCGGGCGTTCCGATTGCCGCGGGAGTGTTGTATCCGTTCTTTGGATTACTACTATCGCCAATTATAGCTGCGGCAGCAATGAGCTTCAGCTCAGTTTCCGTGATCGGCAATTCGCTCAGACTTAGACGCGTGAAATTATAAAACATGAAAGGCAATTTGAGATGGCAGCAAGTCTGGCTAACAGGACGCTGCACCTGGCCGCTTTTCCGTTGCGCTCCATCTCGGCAGATGAGCCACAGGTTAAGCAGCCAGTTCTTAAATCACTGATAGAGGTTTTTTATGCAGAATGAGCAATGGAAAACGAGAAAAGTAGTCGTTGTGGGAGCGGGTGCGGTAGGTTCTACATTCGCCTACGCCTTGGCCCAGAGCGGTTTAGCGGATGAGATTGTGCTGCTTGATGTCAACCATGAATTGGTCAAGGGTCAAGTCCTGGATCTTTCACATGGTCTTCCTTACTATCCCAATGTGGAGATTTCTGTAGGGGAGAGTGACGACTACAAGGACGCACATGTGGTTGTGATCACGGCAGGAGCTAAACAGCAAAGTGGTCAATCGCGGCTTGACCTGCTTCAGAGGAATGCTGCGATTATTGAAGATATTGTAGATGACATAGTTGCGCAGGGGTCGGAAGGAATTATTGTTGTAGTCAGCAATCCCGTCGATGTATTGACGTATCTGGCGCACAAGAGGACTTCGTGGGAAAGGGGTCGTGTGATTGGATCAGGCACGGTCCTGGATAGCGCAAGATTTCGATATCTATTAAGTAAGCAATGCGGCGTCGATGTTCACAATGTACATGCTTATGTGTTAGGAGAACATGGCGACAGCCAAGTGGCGGCATGGTCTATGACTCATCTTGCTGGGGTGCCGATCAATGAGTACTGCGAACATTGCGGCGGGTGTGATGGCTGGGAACAGATTCAGAGTGACATTGGGGAGGCTGTGAGACGATCTGCGTACCATATCATTGAGTACAAAGGGGCAACAACCTATGCGGTTGGACTAGCCTTGTTGCGAATTGTGGGCGCCATTCTTAGGAATGAGAGGAGCGTTCTGACCGTATCAGTTCCTTTAGAAGGTGAGTATGGTTTGATCAATGTTAGCATGGGTGTGCCAAGTATCGTGTCTCAGAACGGCGTAGAAAGCATTATCGAGGCAAACCTATCATCTAATGAGAGAGAGGCCCTTAACGCTTCGGCGTCAATATTGCAAGAATCCATCGAGGAAGTAGCGCGGTCCCGTTAGTAAAAACAACGGGGTCAGGTCTCAACGGGCTGTTGCTGAAAGGGTAGTTGACAGGTGGAGTATTTTGTCGATGGGGCATAGGGAAAATCATTTAAACTAAGAGTGGTTCTGGTATACATTGACCCAAGAATTTTCTGACCAATAGCCCGATATGAAAAAAGAGGGTATTAGTATGGGAATGCCTGCCCTTTCTTTTTGTCTGGGCTTCACCTTGAGCATTTTTCCTGTTTGTTTGCTTGATAAGGATAGTGATATTCTGTATGGCAGCAATAAGAAAGTCCTGTATCTCCATCCGCCACAATCTGCGCCATCGTGCCCTCTTATACCCATACCGGGTAGACCATGCAAAAGAACGTTCAGAAAGATCTTGACGTTTCTTTATATCTCTCCTGGCTTCCCTGGTAGATGCAGCAGTATACATATGATCCACTTCATCTTGTCGTAGATGCCGCTTCAGAGTACGACCACCCTTGGCATGGGTGCACTTATCACGCAATGCACACCGGGCACAGGCCTTTTTCGGTGCCCGGTATTCATAATGCCCTCGTGCCTTATTGTAGTGCTGCCTCGTAAGCCGCTGACTAGCCGGACAGATAAATGTATCTGTCTCAGGATCATATTGAAAGGCTTGCTTTGAAAAAATCCCCTTGCGCCGTCCAGACCCCTTCTGTGTCCTTTCCAAAAATGGCATGTGAGCCGTTACCCCCAAATCGTGACAGAGGAGAAAGTTATCGATCGTGCCGTACTTGCTATCTGCCACCACAGTCTCAACCTCCTTTTGGGTGTTGTTCTCATGAAGCTTTATCATCTCGTCAAGCATTTCCCCATCATCTACAGAGCCGGGCGTCACCTTGGTGGACGTTATCACCTCGTGCTTAGAATCTACACCTCGATGGGTCTTGTAACGCAATCTTGATCCACCTCCCCCATGCCTGATAACATCGGCATCCGGATCCGTGGTGGAGATATACTTAATATTTCATCGGTGTTGTCTTCTCAACCCCGAGATCATCTAAACGCTCTTCAAGCTTACGGTAACTTTTGTTCAAATATCTCTTCAAACTATACGTATTCACCACAGAATTGTTGGAAGCATCGGCATCAATCAGGCTTGCATCAATAAAAAGCTTGCTCCCTTCCACCAAACCGGCTTCAACACATTGCCAGACAATACGCTCAAAAAAGGTCTTGAAGGCATATACTCCCCACCGGGCTCGGGCCTTGCTTAAAACACTATGATTGGGAATCTCATCATCCAAGGTGTAGCCCAAAAACCACAACCAATCCAAACGCTCAGGGATAGTATCCATAAGCTCCCTTTCAGACCTGACATTATAGAATACCAAGAGGAGCATCATCTTCAGAATAACTGGAGGAGGTACGGAAACATTTCCGTTCTGACCATAGACATCCTTGACCTCATTATAGATAAAATCAAAGTCAATGAGCTCTGCAACCTTGCGAAGAGGATGACTCTTCCTTATTCTCTTATTAAGACTTACATTATAGCAAAACAACTTCTCCTGCACATTATCCTTACGACCCATCATATGCAATAACCTCATTTATTTTGATAGGTAATCAATACCATATTTATACAATAATATCAATATGATAAATGATTTTTTACATAAAAATAAGGCTAACTTCTGACTTGATTCCTTCGCCTTCTTGTTATCTACTTTCTATTCGATATATGGCTTTGGGCAACAGACCGTTGAGATCTCGTTTTTTTATGTTGCATCAATTATTATCTCTATATATAAAATGTAATAGTTATATGATATTTAATCCCGAAGAATAATCAACACCATGGGCAGTTAATTGAAAATAGTGGTTAAAAAAGCAGGGAGGGTACTCATGAGAGCAAATAAAAGAAAATGGTTAGCTCTAGTAGTGGCATTGTTCATTATGGGAGGATTAATTTTCATTCCTGGCCGGGCTATGGCAAAGACCACGCAGGGTGATATAGCCTTTAAACTTGCCAGTCTTCTTGGTTTGGATGTCAAATCAGAGGACGCTGTAACCGCTTTGACTGAATGGGTGGGGATCGTTCCCTCGGGGGGATGGGATACCACAGCGCTAGCTCAGCCCACTTTTATTAGTACCCTTTTTACATCGGTGGATAATGCAATTGCCAAAGGGAAGATATCTCCCCCTCCCGCATTAGGCAATGCTTCGACCTTGGTCGCCGCAGCCTGTACAGCGGCGGGAATGCCAAGCGCAATTGTTGTAAATGCCATAGTTAAAGCTGGAGGAGATAAGGTAAATGCCTCTACAGGGGCTTCCTATGGTGCCTCCATTGCTGCTGGTGTTCTCACAGTTGGAAAGGGTCTGGTTCCTTTGACTGGTGGTCCGAGTGGTGGTGGAGCCGGTGGCGGCGGCGGGGTTGGGACTCAGAGTCGCTAGCGGAGGTAAAATATGGTTAAGAGATTAAGCTTTTTTCTGGCAGGTTTTATTATCGTGTTTTTACTAACGGATCTGCCTGCCTTGGCTCAAATGGAAGGCCCTTACAATAGGGGCATAAAGCTTGGACCTTTGAAGATACGTCCTTTTGTCGGAGTAATGGAAACGTATAGCGACAATATATATCAAAGTTATGATGGCAAAGAGGATGAAAGTGATTACCTTGCCACCTTTTCTCCCGGGATTCAGTTTTTGCTCCCTTTGAGGCAGCATAGATTTCAGCTAGGATACAGGGCAGATATTAACAAGTTTAATGATTTTCCGGAAAATGACTATACGAATCAGCATGCAGGAGGAGAGTTAAATCTGGACTTTCCAGGCGGATTGATTTTTAATATCTCCGATTATTATTCAAATTCGGAAGTTCCGCGGAAATGGAAAAAACAGCCCGGGGTATTAAAGGAAGACGATCCATATCGTGAAAAGCCATATCAGGCGAATGATTTCAATGTTCAGACAAAATATAATGTTGTGGGGCGCTGGTCTGTTGGTCTGAGGTATAATAATTATGATTATGGCTATTCTGAAAATTATGACAAAAGTGGAGACTACAAGCGGAATCTCTATGGGGGTGCTATTTATTACCGGTTAACACTTAAGACAGAGGCCCTGCTGGAATATAATTATTCCGATGTGGATTATAAGACCAATAACGATTATGACAACAAAAATCATACGGCTTATGCAGGTATTGGCTTTGACCCGACAGCCAAGGTGAGCGGTTACCTGAAACTGGGTGGGGTCAGAAAGAAGTATGAGAAAAAATATGAGAATACCATAAACAAAAAGGATGATACATTCGATGAATTCTCCACCCTTGTTGATCTCGATTATAAAATTTCTCCCTATAACATGCTAACTTTAAAGATGTATCGTGCTATTGATGAAGATGTTGATACCAATAGCCCCCTTATAAAAAGTGAGGCCTCTTTGAGATGGCAACACATTTTCGGCTGGAATGAAAAGATAAGTCTGAATGCAGACTTTGGGTATGGTAAGGATAAGTATGAGGAAAAATCAACCAATGCGGATGGAAAGGCCGAGGAAAGAGAGGATGATAGGTGGTATGGTGGAGCAGGGATTGACTATGCAATCCAAAGGTATCTTACTTTTGGATTGCATTATACCTATACAGACAACGATTCAAACTTTAAAAAACATGATTACATTGAAAACAGGGGTTCCCTAAAGGCTGTAGTGGCATTTTAAGGGGGTGTTTATATGAAAAATATTTGGCAGGGATCAGGGGATTGAAATGCATATTTTAGCGCCTGTCGGAGATAATCCCCCCTTGAGGGGGATGTTGCCTCCCAATAACATCCCCCTGACCCCCTTCAAAGGGGGAATCTGTCCGTGCAGCCCGTCCAAGGGGAATCTGTCCGTGCAGCCCGTCCAAGGGGAAATATGCCCTACCTTGTAATACGTTCATTTTCATCCCTGGTTGTGAGAGCCCCGCGGGCATAGCCTTTTGAACATTGAACATAGAACATAGAACTTAGAACTTAGAACTTTTTATATACTTAGACCAGGAGCTCATTAGTGTATAGATCTCTTTTTTGTTTTCTAACTATTATAGTTATCGGGGGTTTTTTTATAATTCCCTGCCCTCTCACTGCTCAGGGGGATTACATTATAGGGCCAGAGGATGTTATCGAGATCATTGTGTGGGACCATGATGACCTGAGACGGACATTACCTGTTACCCTGGAAGGCAAGATTTCTTTCCCTTTGATCGGGGAGGTAATGGCATCCGGAAAGACCACTCAGCAACTGGAAAAGGATATCGCAAGACTGCTGGGAGATGGATATATTGTTCATCCCCAGGTTTCTGTTACAGTACGTGAATATAAGAGCAGGTACGTCTTTGTCATGGGGGAGGTAAACAATCCAGGGACTTATCCCGTTAGTAAAGAAAACACACTCCTTTTTATCCTTTCCCAGGCTGGGGGGGCTACAAGGGATGCAGGGGAAGAAGTGGTCATCATCCGGCCGAAAAATCGCAGTCCCCGGGGGATAACCCTTGAAGAGGCAAAACTCAAAAGAGAAGAAATTATCAAGGTAAACTTAAAGGATGTTTTAAGTGGCGACATAAAACATAACGTGATCATCCGTGAAGGAGACTCCATTGTTGTGCCCAAGATGTCCTATTTCTTTGTCATGGGAGAGATAAGAAAGCCGGGGAAATATAATCTCGATCGTGGCACTACTGTCCTTATGGCTATCAGTATTGGCGGAGGGCTGACCCAAAAGGCAGCACCCAGCCGCACAAAAATTATCCGGGAAGAAGGGGGAGAAAGGACAGATTTTAAGGTTAAAATGGGAACCCTTATTCAGCCCGGGGACACCATTGTTGTACCTGAAAGGTTTTTTTAAGGGGGAAAAGATTTTACTATGTACAATGATCCTTCAGACGAATTACAAGATGAAATAGATATCCGCGACCTATGGCAGGTGATTCTCAAACGCCGGTGGGTTATTATTACGTTATTTGCCGTTGTGGTCACTACAATAGCCATCTATACCCTTACCTTGGTCCCTGTCTATTGCTCTACAGCCCAAATCTTGATTGAAAGAACAAATCCCAATATCCTGAGTATCCAGGAGATGCTTGCTGTGGACCCCTCAGGGCAGGATTTTTATCAGACCCAGCATAAAATTCTCCAATCCCGTTTTTTGGCCAGTGAAGTGATAAAACGCCTCAATCTGGCTAGCTACCAGGAGTTCAAACCTGAGGAAAAAGGGGATGAAAGTGCATTTATTTCTCAAATAAAAGGAGCGTTTAAGCACTTAAATGTTGTACGATCCCGAAGGTCTGATATTGAGAATAAAGAATATGAAGCCCCCTTCTTAGGCGAAGACCCTTCTTTTATACTAAGTGATATGGGATTGGTAGGTGCCTTCTTAGGACGCTTGAAGATTGAGCCGATTCATAACACCCGTTTGGTAAACATAGGTTTTGAGTCTGCTGATCCCCGCCTTTCTGCTCTGGTGGTAAACACCCTTATCCAGGCTTATATTGACTGGAATCTGGGCTTGAGGCTTACGAGCCAGCAGGCAACATCCCGTTTTCTGGATCAACAGGTAAAAGAGGCCAAGCGTAAGCTGGCGGCATCCGAATTGGCACTCCAACAATACCGGGAGAAATATGGAATCGCCGTCGTTGGCTCTCAAACTGGAAAGGATGCAGGATTAGGGCAAGACCTTAGCAAGCAAAAACTTATGAAGATAAATGAGCAGCTATTAGATGTCAGAAACAAGCGAATCGAAGCAGAGATCAAGTACAAACAGGCTAGCGATTTGCTCAAGGATCCATCGAAGGGTGAGACCATACCAGAGGTGGTGAATAACCCCATTATTATTTCCATAAATCACCAGGAGGTTCAGCTCCTTAGGGAGAAGGCGGAAAAATCAGAAAGGTATGGGCCAAAACATCCATCCATGGTGGCCTTGGATCAAGAGGCCAAAAACTTGAGGAAGCAGAAGTTCCAAGAGATCAAAAACATTGTCGAATCTATGAAAGGTAATTATGAGATAGCCTTAAGCCAGGAGCGTGCCCTTGAAAAGGCGTTAAGTCTTGGCCAGAAAGAGACAATCAGTCGGGACAAGATCGCCATTCAGTACCAGGTATTTAAGCAGGAGGTGGAATCGAACCGGAATTTTTATGATATGCTGCTCAAGCGACTTAAAGAGGCCAATGTGGTTGAAGAAAACAAAAGTATCAATATCCATGTGCTAAATTTTGCCGGGATTCCTAACGTCCCGATTAAGCCTAATGTAAAAAGGAATCTTGTCATCGCCATAGTGCTCGGCTTGTTCATGGGTGGTGGCGCGGCCTTTTTTGTAGAGTATATGGATGATACTGTTAAGACCCCTGAAGATCTGGAGAAGGGCTTTGATCTTGTCTGTCTGGGGCCAGTGCCCAATTTTACGATGGAAGGCTCGGACTTTGACCGTCCTGAACTGGTAGTGCTAAACGAACCCAAGTCTTCAGCCAGCGAGGCTTACAAGGTGTTGCGGACAGGGGTCCGTTTTTCTACTCCTGGCAGGTCCATACTTATTACCAGTTCTGGCCCGGGAGAAGGTAAGACAATAACATGTGCAAACCTAAGTATAGCCATGGCACTCTCTGGGCAGAAGACGCTTGTTTTAGATGGTGACATGCGAAAGCCAAGGCTTCATAGACTGTTTGATATTGAAAATGAGCGAGGGATTTCCAATATTTTGGTAGGGGAGGGAGACTGGCATGACATCAGGGTTCCAACAAACATTAAAGATTTGGATTTTATTCCATCTGGCCCCCTTTCCCCCAATCCGGCCGAGCTTATTGAATCCAAACACATGCCCAAGCTGATCAAAGAGTTTTTAGATGAATATGACTATGTTATTATTGATTCGCCGCCCGTCGTTGCGGTAACTGATCCGGTGATTCTCTCCCACATCGCAGACGGTGTTGTTTTGGTTATTGAATTAGGGGTAACCCGAAGGGGCATTGTCGCTGATGCCGTTCGCCAGTTAAGAGATGCACATGCTAGCATCCTGGGAGTGGTATTAAATAATATTAAAATTGGAAAAGACAGATATTACTATCGGTACAAATATTATGCGTATGGCGAGGACGACACAAAAGGAAAGAAAAAGAAGAGGCGCTCTCCCATTTCCTGAATTGTGCTTTATCTATATTATTATATTAATGGTTTCGCAAAAAGGCAAAAATAAGGCCATTGCAAGGGGTTTGTTTTAGGCTAAGGACAAAGTTCAACCTTGAACATAGAACTTAGAACTATTTTTGACATGGTAAGGATATCTATGGTTTCTTTGTGTTTACTTGCTGCCATCTATTTTGCAACAATCTTTTTCGGTGGGGCGCATCTCTGGGCTCAGTCCGTTATCATCCTTTCTGTTTTAGGTTTTACGCTGGCCATTTCCTGGCGCTGGCTTTTACATAATGCCAGGACACAGCCTTCCCAGGTAATTTTAGATCCCCCTTCCATAGTGGGGATCTTTTTTGTGATTTGGGTGGTCATGCAGGTAATTCCACTTAAGCCTGGCATTCTTCAGGTCTTGTCACCTAAGACTTACACCATCTGGCAATCAACCCATATTGTCGGAGGGAGCCCTCCCTTCCCCCTTTCCCTTTATCCTTTTATCACAATTAATAGTTTGGTATTCGCAATCACCCTTCTTGTCTTTTACTGGCTTGCCCTTTACGGGCTTAAAAGGCGCAGCCAGATCCATTTGGTGATTCTGGGACTCTTGGTCCTGGGAGCTGCGGAGAGTCTTTATGCACTGGGGCAACTGGTCACGGGGGGGCACTATTGTTTATGGTGGGAAAAGGCTTTTAGTGAAAATGTAGCAACAGGAACCTTCATTGACCGGAATCACCTTGCCGGGTTTCTTTCCATGCTGATTTGCCTGGGCGTTGGTTACATTTGGGCTTTAGGGCACGAAGAGAAGGATAACCCGGCACAAGGGAAGCGAACCTTATATACCATTATGGAGCAATGGTCCGGGTACTTTGGCGCCAGGGGGATCATTGTACTCCTTTCTTTGGCCATAATGATAACTGCGCTCCTTTCCACCGCATCAAGAGGCGGGACTTTGACGCTTTTGGCCGGCCTGATCTTTATGACAGGATTGATTTTTGCCCGATTTTTTAAAACCAGAAAGGCCTTTATTCTGGTTTTGATGCTCTCTGCGGTTTTTATGTATGTGGGTTATGTGGCAGGTGACCGGGTCATGGAACGTTTCAAACATTTTGGCCCCGCTCTTGAGACACGCCTTGCCTTTACCCGGGCTACCTATAAGATGGGTAAAGACTTTCCACTGACAGGAGCCGGTCTTGGAACCTTTGAATTCGTATTCCCCCATTATCAGGATTTTGACGTAGATGCCCTGGTAGATCATGCTCATAACGACTGGATGCAGCTCTTTGCCGAGGGTGGTTGTGTTGGTTTCTTTATTATTGGTGCCGGCATCATCTGGTTTATGTATATCTCTATAGCCCGCTGGCGGAAACGGCATGATCCCTTCAGTGTTGGAATAGGCTTGGGCGGTATGGGGGCGATGGTCGCCATATCCATACATTCCTTAAGTGAGTTTAATCTCCATATGCCGGCAAATGCATTTTTGTTTGTACTTATTGTGGCTATTATTTATCTCGTCTTACATTCCAGGAGGCATCGTGGCGGGGAAATCTTTACCTATCCAAGGTATGTGCTCAGGGTTTCTGTCTGGATAGGGGTGGTCATTATCATCATTGCAACCTTTTTTGGGGGAGTTATTGGCAAACGCGTCGTGCAGAATTGGCGGGCTGATTCCATTGCAAGGACCTTCTGGAATTCTACTATCCCCTTTGTTGAGCCGACAGACGAAGAGCTCAAGAAGGCATGGAGGCTATCTCCAGGAAATGCGACTTACTGGTCATGGATGGCTCAGCGTGCATTCAGTCATCCTGACAGGCCTTTCGATATTTTAGATGGGGTGCAAGGCGGGGCAAAGGATGCTGATATCTATCTTTTGTCTGAGGGGATCAAGAGAAATCCTGCTGACTGGAGGATCTGGCACCAACTCGGCTGGGGCAGCCTTTTGAAATCGGGAAAGGATCCTGATTATTATCTGCCTCTGGCATGGAAAGCCCTTGATAGGGCCTGCTGGCTTAGGCCCTATGTCGCACAGGGCCATTTCGAATCAGGAATAGCAGGGCTTGCTGCATACATTCATCACACAAAGGGTGCGGCTGAGTCTTCCTGGAAGGAGGCATTTAGAAAGGCATTGGCTCTCAAGCCTGCGCTGGCCCAAAAAGTGGCGGATCAGCTTGTGCTTTATCTGGGTAATGATGGGGCAAAGGAGATAAAGGCATTACTTCCGGATGATCCTCAAAATTATCGTTTTGTGGCAGGCTATCTCTTAAGACAGGGGTATTTAGATGCCGGGATAGATGTTCTCGAAGAGGGAGAAATAAAACGCAAACAAAGAATTGAAGCCCTCTGGGCTGAATACCGGGGGGATGGAAGGATGTCTAAAGAAGAGAGGGAAAAGATTACAACACAGATTCTCTCATTAGATCCCGGACACCCCGGTGCCCTTCTGGAAAGAGGGAAAGTGCTTGGTGCCCTGAAAAGTCAGGAACGAAGAACAGGTAATTTAAAGAAACTCAACCAGTTAAGAAGTACTGCATGGTTTCTTCGTGCGCTGAATAGGGCCAGAGAAGATTCTCCTGTGGAGGCGGCCTATTTTCTTGGGAGAATGGCTGAAGAAGAGGGGGACCTTATAGAGGCAAGGGCGCTTTTTGAAAGTGCCTTGACCCTGAACCGACAATATTTCCCGGTATGGATCCACCTTAGAAAGATCCTTTTAAGGACAGCAAACATTGCTGGAGACAGGGGTTTGCTGGAAAGCCTTGACAAGAAGATTGAAATGTTTGAGATGGATAAAGTTGTGGCCAGTGCCTGGCGATGGGCAGGGGATTATGAAGGGCTTCCATCATGGAAGGCCTCTTTTCGTTTTGCCAAGGCAAAAAAAGGTTTGGATATAAACTGTTATAGCAGTCCCCAAGGCGTCTGGTTGCTCCTTGCAGATGGCTGCTTTGTGAATGCCTGGGCTGGCGGGGGGTACCACGAAAGGAAAGACATTTCCATTCCGGCAGGCGAACATGAGTTTAGATTGGTCTATTATGGGGATGTCTTGAAAAAAGAGAAGAGGTTACCACTTGAGCTGGAAGTAATATTCCTTAATCCCCGGATTCCAGTTAGAGACAAACGGGGTCTTTGACATTGGGTAAGGTTTCTGGTTTTACTACTATGGCAAGGCCCTTAAGGTTATGTTTTGAAGGTGCTGTCTATCACGTAACAACAAGAGGAAGCAGAAGAGATAACATCTTTTATGAAGAATAGAAAGGCCTTGGGTACGAAAGATACAGTCTTAAGATTGCTTAGGAAAGAAGAAATGTCAAATGTTGAGACCTGACCCCGTTTTTTTTGAGACCTGCCCCCGTTTTTTTCTAGCAGGTGATCTCCATCGTTATCTTCAAATCAAATTTTTATTTGACATGCATGCATGATTGATGCATATTAATGCATATGCGAACAACACTAAACATAGAAGACAAGATATTGGAAAAGGCATCGCGGCTGACAGGGGTTAAGGAGAAAACCTCTTTAGTGCGGCTTGGTTTAGAAGCTTTAATCGCCCTCGAAAGCAGCAAGCGGCTTGCTAAACTCGGCGGAACCGAAAATAACCTGCGTCCCATTCCAAGACGAAAATCTGCCTAAAAACTACCACGGTCATTGTTGACACTTCAATTTGGGTTACCCACCTGCGTCAAGGTAGCCGGCAGCTTGAAAAGCTGCTAATGGATGCTGAGGTTATGTGCCACCCATTTATCATTGGCGAGCTCGCCTGTGGTGATCTGAAAAACCGGAACGAAATCATCTCTTTACTTCATTCCCTTCCAATGGCTCCGACGATTGAATTTGACGAATTTCTATTCTTTATTGATCAAAATCACCTAATGGGAAAAGGTGTTGGTTTCGTCGATGTCCACCTTTTAGCGTCTGCTCAGTTGACCGGAGTACCACTGTGGACAGCAGATAAAAGGTTAAAATCTGCGGCAGATCAACTTGAATTGACATTTAGAAAAAGATAACAATGGCATGAAGATGGACGGGCTATATCCTGCTAATTTCGCCAACATCGCTTGGTTCAAGGCCAGTGTTTCCACCCGCCCGTCACTTATGCCTGTCGTTAGCGTGCATCTCTTCAAGAAACAGGAGAAAGAAAAGGAGATACTATGACGCGAAAACAAACATACAGGGAGCAACAGAAGGAGCGGGATGATCTTTCCGGAGAACATACAGTCGGCGATGCCGGACAGGTAATACTAGCGTGTCTATTTGCAGTTATGTGGATAGCTGACACTTTCTTTTTGAAGTACACAACTGTCCTAAATGGCTATGTGCCACTTGGCATCAGAATACCTTTTGGAGTCATTTTACTGGTTTTATCGGGCTACCTGGCAAGAAAGGGCCTGTCTGTCGTGTTTGGTGAGAAAAGAGAGAGACCCAGCGTTATCAGAAAGAGTGTGTTCAAAGTCGTCCGGCACCCAATATACCTTAGCGAGATTTTGCTCTATTTTGGTCTTCTGATGCTGAGTATATCACTTGCCGCTGTATTTGTGTTGCTTATTGCGATCTTATTCCTGCATTACATCTCGCGCTACGAAGAAAGGCTTCTGCTTGCTCGTTTTGGGGAGGAGTATAGAGAGTATATGCAGGAAGTGCCAATGTGGATCCCGCGATTGCGGAAGAGATGAAAGAAACTACTGTGATTGATTGTTTAGAGCAATACGGCGCTAACAAAGCGCTGCACTGGCGGGGATTCCGCTACGCTCCATCCCCGCCAGTGAGCTTGGTCGTTCGTTGCAGCTGAAATAATAGTATGAATGCATGGGGTTAATCCAATGAAGACAACACAATATTTTCAATACACGAGGAAAAGGTGGTATGTTTAACATTTGACATAAACACTCAAAAGGTACAAAGCTAAGATGTTAATTCAAGAATGAAGCGGGGCAGCCCTTGGCACTGGACAAAATGAAAACTGGCCTAACCATTCATTCCAACCGACCGCTAAAAGCGGCGGCTGAATTCAAATGTCCGGTGCGATGTGAAGATTTATAATTTATTACAAAAGGAGATTAGGATGAAGATTTATGTAGGAAATTTGTCGTACGAGGTCACCGAAGAGGACTTACGGCTGGCTTTCGAGTCATTCGGGCAGGTTGAATCCGCAACCATTATAAAAGATAAGTATAGTGGTCGGTCAAAAGGATTTGGATTCGTGGAGATAGCCTCTAAAGATGAAGGGCGGTCTGCAATCGATAGCCTAAATGGCAAAGAGCTGAAAGGAAGAGCGCTTAACGTGAATGAGGCTCGCCCTCGCACCGAAAGTCGCGGTAGTAGAGGAGATTACGGCGGTAGCCGAGGAGGACAAGGCGGTGGCAGAGGAGGACCAAAGGGTGGCCGTAGCTTCTAATCATCGACATTCAACATATATAACTATGATCATATAAAATTCCGCCTGACAGGCGGCTTAGCTTTCCGTTAGCCAGGGGACAAAGTGGGTCAGGTTTCAACAGACCGTTCGAACTTGACCCCTTTTTATGAAATTTATGGAGAAATAAATGTAATATTCAAAGGAGGAAGAATCATGCCTATATTGAAGCAAGTATTAAACGGGCCAAGGACATTTATTGAATACACGCTTATTATCTTCTTTATATCATTCATTATCGGTGGGTGCTCCCCTGTTCCAAAAAAATATGAACCCCCGGGAAAAACATCGTGGGCCCCAGTTGGCGCAAGGACAGTTCCATCACTTAATGAAAAGCTTGGCAACCCAGCAGGCTTCTGGAGAACAATGCACGCAGATACGCTTAACAGCGACGAAGTTGCCATTGCTGTTTCACCTGTTTATGAGGCAGGCTGGATTGCAGAACCCAACATGTACATTCCTGAAGGGCCAACCTTTGATAAATCAGGGAACCTGTATTTCTGCCCGGTTTTCCCGGAGGAGGATGTTTTCATGGTTTCCCTGGAACCTAATACTGGGACAAGACGCTGGTCAATCCCAGGAAGAAGTGACGGTGCGGGTGCGCCCCTTGTGCTGGACGATCCTGACAATTTTGGTGAACAGATTATCTACCTGGGGTCCTACGATAGAGCGATAGCGGTCAGACCTGACAAGACTCTGATATGGGATAAGCCAACAGGCATTCCCGATCCGTTGCCCGACAGCACACCAGGGGATTTACATGTATATGGTGTAAATTACGACCCCACAACAGATTCCATAATCGGCCTTTCCGGAGGTGGCCATATTTACGTTCTGGACAGAGAAACCGGTGATCAATTGCTTTCGGAGCCATTTGTTTTACCTGGTGAAAAGTCGCCTCCTGAAGAAACTGTGACAATTCCCGATTTTTTACTGGAAAGAATGGATAACGCCGTTGCCCCTTTGTTGGGCGGAGCCACAGTAGAGCCTGGATACAGTCATTCTAAAATGCTCTTTGACATCTGCCTGGGAAACGAACTCAAGGTGGCCAATTATTTTTCAATCGATCCCCACACAGGACGACTGTGGGTCGGGGCGACAGCCCCGGATGCCGAAGATGGCGAAATTGATGGTATTTCTCAATTGGGTGCGCTTTATTGTCTGAAGCTCGTGGAAAATCAAGGTGATAGTTACTACACGATAGAAGAGCAGTTTCATACGGCATTTGCAGGCGGCACAGCGACAACGCCGGCCCTGAGCGCTGATGGCTCGCGTATCTATATGGGGGATAACTTTGGAAAACTGTTCGCCATCGATGCAGCAGATGGCGACAAACTATGGGAAATTGATGTAGATAATCAGATATTTGGCTCCATCAGCGTGGCATCCGATAATAATGAACTATATGCAGTAACCACCGATGCGGTTATAAAGGTGATTGACAAGGGTGACTACGGAGAAGAGATTTGGCGTTCCGAACTGGATATGTATAGTCAGAAAAGTGGTGTAACGAATCAAAACCTTTGCCTTGCAGCTATTTGTGCAAACGGTATCTCTTTCCAGGCCAGCGGATCTGTAATATTAGGGGATTTACCTCAAATGCCCCTTTCGCTCGGTGTTGGACTGCTCGACCGCGAAACCGGGAAACTCCGGTATTTTGCTGAAGGACGGGAGGAATCCATTTCCATGACGCCCGTAGGACCTGATGGCTCTGTTTATATCGCCCATTCCCCCATGCGGAGGATCCTGTCGGTTGCCATGTTTGGTAACCTGGTCCCACCACTCACTGGCGGGATTCAAAAATATGCAGCAAAACGTCTGGACCTTTTGATAAGGGATGCAATCCATGCAGCTGCCGATCGTGCAAAAAATGTTTCTGACCATTTAGGAAGTCTGTCAGAATCAGTGAAAGAAGTTGAGATCAAACATATTGGTATGCTCATAAATCAGTGCAGATTGGTCTCCACAAAGGCTATTGAGAACGGTGATCTCTCAAGTCAGTTATGGACTCAGATTGATAATTATTTATCAAACGCTGAATCAGCACTTCTAGCGACTACACCGAATTTTGGCGGGGCTTACCAAAACTTGAATCAGGCGGATAACTTACTGCCTGATCAATAATCAATGTAAATGATCTTAAAAGAGCAGAGGGATCGGGTCGCCGCACTTGGTAATCGCTACGGATTAGACAATAGTTGAAGCCCTGCGCGCTGCGGGTTTGATTCCCGGCACAAATAGGGTATAGTGTGGGACATGAATATCATTGAACTGAAAACCGAAGACGAAATCAGCGGCTACCTGAAGGAAATCGAGCAGGGCCGGCGCAACGTCATCGCCATAGACATCGAGGCCGAATTCAACCTGCACTGCTACGGCGAGCATCTCTGCCTCATCCAGGTGTTTGACTCGCAAAATGAAATCATCATCGATCCCTTCCGATTCAAGGACAGCGCCCCCTTAAAGGGCCTGCTCGAAAAACGGGATCTCTTGAAGATCATGTATGACGTGGCCAGCGACTCTTGCCTGCTTGCAAATGAATATGGCATCCGGATAAACTCGGTGCTCGATCTCAGGCCGGCGGTCAGCCTGCTTAAGTATGAAGGGCAGAGCCTGGCGCATGCCCTGCAGGCGGAGCTGGGGATCGTCTCCCCGAGCAAGAAGAGATTCCAGCGCTACAACTGGATGAAGCGCCCCATTGAACCCGCCGCCATCGAATACGCCCTGAACGACGTGCGCTTTTTATTCGCCCTGAAAGACCGCCTTTTCGCCAAACTTTCCTCCCATGGCCTGCTCGATACCTATATTCTGCACAACCTCATGCTCCAGGACGGAGGCGGCCACAGAAACAAGAAGGAAAAATACGAAAAGGCAAAGGGGTACAACAGGCTTAGAAAACCGCAGCAGAACCTGTTCCGCGCGCTCTTTACCACCCGCGATGCATTTGCCAGGCGCACCAACAAACCGCCGAATTATGTCTTCAGCAATGTCAAGCTGCTGGAATTGTGCAAGAAGGACAACCAGAACACCACCTTCATCGAACAGGGGATCAACCCGCGGATCAAGCCCGCGATCAGGGACGAGATCGCCGCACGGTTCTCCTCCCTCATACGGGGCTGACGCGGCCGCGCCGGGCTGCCATACCCCCAGGACGCAAGAACGAAAAAACAAAACCGGGGCAAGTCTACGGTTGACCTTTGTTAGACAATCGTAAATATTCAAACGTAGATTTGACCCGTTAGCCTTCAAATTTTGAGTGATCACGTATTTTTTCGGTTTCCTGGCTGGATCAGAGGGTCAGATGACTGCCGGCGGAAAACGAAGAAAACTAGGGGACAAGTAGATAATACTTTTTTTCTTCTCCATCATTGGGAGTATAACCTCCTGTTATTTTTGTATATAACGTCCGTGAAATATGGACATTTAAGCTCTAAATGCTCTTATATTAAATTTATTTGCCCTTCCTCTTTGGTCCCCTTTTGACAGGGTGTGTTTTTCAGAAAAAAATAAAAAATTATTTTTTTCTGGCTTTCTGTGCAGAATCAGCTATAAGCCACTTACATAAAACTCTTGGTGCCACCTTCAAAGGTATCCATTGCTGAAAAAACCTTTGTGTGTCTGCGAGATGTTGATGAAAACAAACAAAGGGGAATCAGTATGGAACAATTCATGAACCTGGGCATTTCCAAAACCATGCTCAAAACTCTGGCCAAAAAAGGTTTTGATAAACCTACTCCCATTCAGAGCAAGGTCATTCCTTTTCTTCTGAATGATGATCAAGATCTGGTGGCTCAGGCGGAAACAGGAACCGGCAAGACAGCCGCATTCGGCATTCCGATTATTGAATGCCTGGATGCACGGAACAAAGAGGTTAAGGCCCTAATACTGGTGCCTACCAGAGAGTTGGCACATCAGGTAGCAGGTGAAATCAAATCCCTTATGGGGAGCAGGAATCTCCAGATCCTTCCTGTTTATGGGGGTCAGGCATTCGGCCCTCAGTTCAGGAGTCTGAAGCAGGGTGTGGATATCGTGGTCGGGACACCGGGGCGTATTCTCGATCATCTCAGGCGCGGTACACTCTGTCTGGACAGCCTCTCTTATCTGGTGCTGGACGAGGCGGACCTGATGCTGGATATGGGGTTTATCGAGGATATCAGGACTATCCTTTCTCATGCCCCGCAGGAGCGCAGGACAATGCTCTTCTCAGCCACCATGCCTGCTGCGGTGATCACCATTGCCCGGCAGTATATGCGGGGATATAAGACAATTGCCATGAACTCTAAGCCGCAGGCTGTGCAGCTTACCGAACAGGGCTATTTCGAGATGCGTGATCAGGACAAGTTCGAGGCGCTGTGCCGGGTTATCGATATGGAACCGGAATTCTTCGGCCTTGTTTTCTGCCGTACCAGGGTCGATACGGCCGAAATTGCTTCACGGCTTGTCCAAAAGGGGTATGCGGCCGACGGGATTCACGGCGATATCAGCCAGGTTGAACGTGAGAGGATCATGCGCGGTTTTCGTGAGAAGAAGATCAGCATTCTTGTGGCCACGGATGTCGCAGCACGAGGTATTGATATAAACAACCTCTCACATGTGATCAACTATGACATGCCTCAGGACCCGGATGCATATATACACCGCATAGGAAGGACCGGCAGGGCCGGAAGGAAGGGCATTGCCATAAGCTTTGCCACCTCACGGGAGCGCCGCTGCCTTGAGATTATCAAACGGACAACCGGCTCAGCAATGCTAAGAGGGCATATCCCGGGCGTGGGCGAGGTTATTGCAGCCAAGCAAGACAAGATCAGATTTAAGATCGAGCAGGCTATTGGGGATGATAAGACAGGTCTCTATGCCGATCTTGCAGCAGAACTGCTTGAGAAAGGAGATGCCCAAAGGGTTCTGGCGGCCTGTATGCGCCTTGCCTTTGCCGACGAATTGGACACTTCTTCCTATGGTGAAATCAGGCAGATCAATCCGGTGGCCAACAAGTCGCGGACAAAGCTTTTCATAGCACGAGGGCGCAAGCACGGAATTACCCCGCCAAAGCTGGTAAAACTTATTCGGGGGCAGACCGGAGTAAGCGAACATCTCGTGCAGGACATCAGGATCTTCGATGATTTCAGTTATCTCAGTGTCCCCTTTGCCGAGGCTGCCATTATTCAGAAGAAATTCCAGAGCAAGAGTGGACAACCGATTGTCGTCAAGGCAAAATCTGAAAAGGGCCAAACGCTGCGCAGGAAGGCCAGGCAGGGAAACAACCGTAAAACCTCGGGCAGGAACAAACCAAATCAGGGCCGAAGGGCTGCAGGATAGATGTATTTCGTCTTTTCAGGTCTCTGGGATTAACAGGCGACCTTTTTCTTCGCAACGCTCATGGTATGTCGCTTCTGTGAAGAAAGCTCGGCCTTGCGGAGTCTGATGGACTTTGGGGTCACCTCGACCATCTCGTCTTCCCTGATGAACTGCAGGGCCTTCTCCAGGGTCATGGGCGTTATCGGTGAAAGCATAATGCTGTCGTCTTTGCCGGCAGCGCGCATATTGGTAAGCTTTTTCATCTTGCATGCATTCACGTCGATATCGTTCTCACGGCTGTGTTCGCCGATGATCATGCCTTCGTATACCTCTTTCCCCGGGGTAATGAACAGGGTACCCCTGGGTTCGAGATTGTACAGGGCGTACGGTACGCCCACACCTTTTCTATCCGCAACGATGGAGCCGGTAAAACGACTCGGGAATTCACCCCGGAAATCTTCATATCCCAGAAGATAGGAATTCATGATGCCGCTTCCCTTGGTGTCGGTAAGAAACTCGTCGCGGTAGCCGATCAGCGCCCTCGATGGAATGCTGAATTCGACCCTTACCCCCCCGCTGCCGTGATTGACAAGGTTGATCATCCTGCCCTTGCGGATAGAGAGTTTCTGGGTGACTGTCCCGAGATATTCCTGCCCGCAGTCGATAAAAAGATGTTCGATAGGTTCGAGTACCCTGCCTTCCTGGTAATTACAGATCACCTCGGGCCTGCCTACGCACATCTCAAATCCTTCGCGCCGCATGGTTTCGATAAGGATCGCAAGCTGAAACTCCCCTCTGCCCTTGATGATAAAGCAGTCTTTCTCCGGCAGAATCTCCAGGTTTATGGCCATATTGCGAAGGGTTTCCTTCTTGAGGCGCTCGCGGATCCTTGTGGACTGTACAAGGGTGCCTTCCCTGCCTGCAAGGGGGGAATTGTTCGCCGTAATGCGCATGGAGACCGTGGGTTTGTCAACGGTTATGCGTTTCAGGGCCTTCGGGGCGTCCTGTGTGCAGATGGTATCTCCGATCATGACGTCTTCGATGCCTGAGAGCACAACAATATCACCGCTTTGTGCACAGTCGACCTCTCGGAATGTAATCCCCTGATAGGTCTGCAGCTTTGTGACCCTTAAAGGGAGATGGTCTCCTTGTGCATCGATACAGATCAGAGATTCGTTTGACGTCACCTGTCCATGAATGATTTTGCCTATGGCAAGCCTGCCCAGATAGTCGCTGTAGTCAAGATTCGCCACGAGCATCTGGAAGGGTTCGGCAGGATCATATGCAGGGCAGGGTATCTCGGAAAGGATGGTATCGAAGAGGATATGCAGGTTTCCAGTGTCTTCTTCAAGAGATTCCATGGCGATCCCCTCGCGCCCGATGGCATACAGGTATGGAAAATCAATCTGTTCGTCAGTGGCGTTCAGATCGATGAAAAGATCGTAAATCTCGCTTAAGACCTGATATGGCCTGGCATCCTTGCGGTCAATCTTGTTGATCACCACAATAATCTTCAGGCCTGCTTCCAGGGCCTTCTTCAACACGAAGCGCGTCTGGGGAAGAGGACCTTCAGAGGCATCAACCAGGAGGATGGCTCCATCTGCCATGGACAGCGCTCGTTCCACTTCACCGCCAAAGTCCGCATGGCCCGGGGTATCGATGATGTTGATCTTGACGCCGTGCCAGAGGACGGAGCAGTTCTTTGCAGCTATGGTTATGCCCCTTTCCTGCTCCAGTTCCATGTTGTCCATGATCCTGGTCTTGACCTCCTGACCTTCGCGAAACACCCCGCTCTGAGAAAACATGGCGTCCACGAGAGTGGTCTTCCCATGGTCGACATGGGCGATTATAGCGACATTTCGAATGTTCTTATTCCTGTGAAGCTCTTTCATAGTAGTCCTTTCCCTGATGCGCAAGTGCCTGCCATGCAGTGCACAGTGCCATATACCACTTGCCTATACGATGGCAATACATTTCTGTGTCTGTATTGATTTTACTGTGAATCAATGAAAAACGGGTGAAAAACGGGCCACCCATTAAAAGGTCCTGTCAATAAAAAAATACTACTCCATCGCAAAAAAGTTGTTTTTTTGCAGGGTTTACCATATTGCCAGCATAATCTGTCTTTAGCTCCATTTTCTGCATCCTTTTTTGCCTCCTTTTTATACATTCAGGGATAGAGCAACTATAATGCTATAAATATCTTGATGGTCTAACTATTGGATATAATTAAGATATTATAATTAGATAAGGATTTAGAATCCGATTCCAAAACTCTCCGCCTTTGGCGGGTCATGAGAACTCCCTTTGGGTAACAACACATTGAGCTCTGGTCCCTCCTTGACTCATAGATGTTTCGAATAAAATCTAAACTTCTTTATCAAAGAAACCGATTAAATACTAATAATTGCGAGCTTCATAAAGTGATGGGAGGCACATAACAAATAAAGCTTTTTGGAGGTTGTGGCTTAAGGTATTATGAAAACTGTAGCCTTTTGTTTAATTCTATCATATTTGCTTGGCAATATACTACACGTTAACTCATTAAAGAAAAAATTTTCGTTGGAATAACCCTTATTGAATTGCTTCTTGTAATGGGGATTATAGCAACGCTTACAAGTATTGCAGTTCCAACATACTCTGGTTATAGGGACAAGGTGAATAATGCTGACGCCACCGCCCGGATCACTGGTATTGAGCTTATAATAGACAGGTTTTATGCAGAGAACGGGAGGGTTCCTCACAACCTTGCAGAGGTGGGGAAAGGGGGCTTATTGGATCCCTGGGGTAATACGTACGAGTACTTGGATATTGTAAACGCGGGTCCAGGTGATCAGCCCAGAAAATGGGGGCCAATCCATCCAATCAACACAGATTACGACCTTTACAGTAAAGGCAAGGATGGGGAGAGCATAGCTCCTCTTACTGCAGCACCTAGTAGGGATGACATCGTCCGTGCCAGAGACGGGCAATATGTGGGGCTGGTTTCAGACATATAGGATAGTTATAGCGCATGAGGATTGATACGACATTTCTTCGCAGCAAGGTGGCTCACCGCATATTCCTACTCTTCATTATCTGTGCTATTGTCCCTATGACATCCCTTGCCATCATATCTTTCACCCAAGTAGCCTCCCAGCTCGAGAAACAGAGGTTTACACAGATTCATCAAGATGTAATAGCAAAGTGGATGTCCATTTACGATAGGCTCTTGTCTGTGGAGACAGAGATGAAGGTACTGTCATTCCATATCCTTAGGGACTACGAAACCAAAAAAGGCACGCCTCCAAGACAATTGCACAGCAGACAAATGTATAACCAGTTTCTCCAGCGGTTTAGGTCTCTGTCTATTATCAAAGGGGATAGGGTAATGCCTCTTGTGGGTCATATAGAGAAAATACCACCGCTTAGAGCTGGGCAGAGACAACACATGTCCTCAGGCAAACCCCTTATATTCACCCAGAACTATCCAGACCAAACACCCTCTATATTCATGGGGATGCAGATCGATTCTGAACACTCCGGACAAGGGCTCTTGATAGCTGAAATCAAACCTAGCTATCTCTGGGGGATAGACAGGGAAATATTCTCAGAAACGACCCAACTGTGTATCTTAGATCGATCAAAACATGTGCTGTTCTCCTCACCCCCTTCTTATTTCACCCCCTCCTTTATAAAGGCATTGAGTTCGATGCATCCATCCTCAAGTAACTTTGAATAGACGGATGGAACTACTCAATACCTGGCAAGTAGCTCTTATATATTCTTAAAAGAGAAGTTCTTCGAGCCCACGTGGACCCTGGTGATGAGCGAGACAAAAACCCATGCGAAGGCGCCTATTGCCAATTTTAAGAAGACATTCATTCTTATATTTATTATATCCATCTTTGCGATATTGTTTCTCAGTACAAGTCAAATCCACAAGACTCTGTGCCACTGGATAAACTTCGTGAGAGTACTCAACAAATCGCTAAAGGGGATTTTGGCTCCCGGGTTACAGTGAAAAGTGGGGACGAGTTCGAGGACCTTGCTACATCGTTTAATTCCATGACATTACAAATAGACAAGCAGTTCAAGGAACTAGCCACAATGGCAAATATAGACCGCGCTATCCTTTCAGTCCTGAACGTTGAAAAAATCGTAGAAACATTTTTTTCCCACATAGGAGATATCTTTCCCTGTGACTCAGCAGGGGCATGCCTTCTAAATACAAACACAATGAACACATGGCATAATTATATCAGGCCTAGCAGCTATGAAAGCTCAGTGGGAAAAGAAATAATTAATCTCTGTCCTGAAGAGATCCAAACACTCTATGATAACCCGAAATATCTTTTAATGTACCTCTATAAAGGACTCCCCCGATACCTCCATTACTTTATTCAGCAGGGGATGGGGTCCTTTTTGGTTATGCCGATCTTTCTCGATGAGAGGCTCTCAGCAATTATCACATTGGCCCATAAAAAGACCTATGAATACTCTCAAGAAAGTCTCCTGCATGCTCGTCAGTTGAGTGACCGTATGACGGTAGCCTTGTCTAATGCCCACCTTATAGAAGAGTTAAATCAATTCAACATAGGTACACTCACTGCTCTGGCCAGAGTTGTGGATGCAAAATCCCCCTGGACAGCGGGCCATTCAGAACGGGTTGCAGAGATTGGCACTAGGCTTGGCAGAGAAATAGGTTTACCTCAGCACGAGTTGGATATATTAACCAAGGAAGGGCTGTTACACGATATAGGTAAAATCAGTATTCCCAGTGAGATCCTTAACAAACCATGGAAACTGACAAAAGAGGAATTCCCCATAATTCAAGAACATCCGCTCACAGGAGTACGTATCCTGAAACCTATTATCCCCTATGCAGAAACTATTCCTATTGTGCTTCAACACCATGAACGCTTTGATGGAAAGGGATATCCCAATGGAATTTACGGGGAAAACATTGTCTTGGGTGCACGCATCCTCGCTCTTGCCGACACCTTTGATGCAATAACCTCGGACAGGCCATACAGGAAAAAAATGAAAGTTGAGAAGGCAATAGAAGTGATTAAATCAGAATCAGGCCGTCAGTTTGATCCGAAGCTGGTTCAAGCCTTTTTGAAAATCATATCAGAAGGAAATAAGGAAGAAGAGGGTAAGGAGGGATATAAATGAAACCAAAATGGCTTTTAATCTTGTTGATATTTTTTTCAGCGTGCTTTGGTTTACAATGCGCAAAGAATACAGGTCCACCAGTGAAGCTAGCGGGGGTATGGAAGACCTCAGAAAAAGGCTATTCTGATGAGTCTATAGAGTTTACCTACGACAAGATTATCATAAAATCTCAAACTCGAGACAGGTATGAGTATGCTATCACAAAGGTGAAAAGCAAAAAGGCTCCTGAAGAACAGAGTGTATTATATAATATTTACTGTATTGATCAATTCGGCGAGGAAGACATATTCTCCTTTTACTATGCCCCATTAGATGGTGGCACTCTAAGATACAAGAACCGAAAGAACATAATTTGGAAAAAGGTTGGTGGATAACAGACAGTTTATTTAAAGATTCTTTGTAGTTTCAGGCTCAACCTTTGCCCAGCTAGATAGGCTCGATTCTTTAGGTACATCCTTAAAAAGACTGTTGGGATCTTCCCGTGTCCTCCAGACATATTCTTGCTTCATCTCGCTTGGTAGCTTGCCTGCCTTTACGTATCTCCTGGCCGTATTCTCATCCATCCCCGCCTTTATCGCAGATACCCCCTTCTTCTCTCCCGTCTTCAACAAATCCCTTAACCTCCTCTTACACTTTTCTTAGATTTTTTTATTTGACTTTATATACTTTAAATATATATACTTTAGATATATCTAAAGTGAAAATTTTTATTGCATAGCTAATAAGAGTTCGTTGGGGAGAAACTATGTCAGTTAAATATGCCATACTCGGGCTCCTGCACTACAAGGATATGCATGGTTACCGGATCAAAAAACATATTGAGCGAAATTTCGGACATATGTGGTCCATCAATTATGGCCAGATCTACCCCGCATTAAAAAAGATGGCAGAGGACGGATTGGTTACAGCAGTGGAGGTTATCCAAGTAGGAAAACCTCACAGAAAACTCTATTCCATTACTCCAGAGGGGAGAGCGGCTTTCACCCGCTGGATGGAGAGCTCCCCGGAGAAAAAGATGCTTTTAAGAGACCCCTTCCTCATGCGCTTTGTTTTTTTCGGTTTCGGTAAGAAAGAGCAGGCTCTTAAGATAATCGAAGGACAAATACAGCTGTATGAAGAACAACTCAAACACCGGCAGGATAATATAACCCGCTGGCAACACCACGATATATATGTACGTCTTATGGCTGAGCTCGGTATGGTCCTCAATGAAATGTTTCTCAACTGGATGAAACATGCCAGGAAGGAGATCGCTGAAAGCTCGGGGGAAGAGATCAGTGCAAATACTATGGGAATCTTCGCTGACTGATAAAAACGTGATGATGTCAGTAGGAGAAATATGATCTTAGCAGCAAATATAATAAGGGGGTATATACCATGGATTTTAGTGGAATAACCCTGGTAACAGGGGCTGCGGGTTTCATGGGGAGTCACCTGGTAGAACACCTGGTAAGGCTTGGGGGTCGGCTCAGGGCTAGCGCTCGAGAGCGCAAAGACACATCTTTTTTTGATAATCTAGGAGTGGAGTTCATCGGGGCTGATCTAACAAAACCTGAGACCCTGCCCCGACTCTTTGAAGGTGGTGTAGACAGGGTCTTTCACCTGGGAGCCATCTGCAATTTTTCTACACCATATAAAATGCTCTATCCCACAAATGTCTTAGGGGTGGATCACATGACCAGGCTGGCCCTTGAGGCTAAAGTTAAGCGCTATATCCATGTCAGTTCAACCAGTGTTTATGGCCCTTATAAGGGTGCTCCTTATACCGAGGAGAGTGACCGAGCCCCTCAAGAGGCCTATGGCACAAGCAAGAGAGATGGAGAAAATATAGTCCGGAAGCGAATCGACGAAGGACTTCCTGCGCTGATCTGCCGCCCGTGCACAGTCTATGGCCCAAGATGCACTGATGGTGCAGGTAAGGCCTTTTCCAGGCCAACTGCCATCACTGCCATCCCTGGCAGTGGCAAACAGCTCTTATCTAATGTCCGTGCTGAGGACGTAGCTTCTGCGGTAGAACATGTCTCCCATTTGGATGATGCTGTAGGGCAGGCCTATAATATCTCCGAAGACAGCCACCCTACCCTGGAGGGAGCCTTGAGGTTGGCAGCACATGCATTCGGGACAAAACCTCCAAAAATCCACCTTCCTCTTGGTATTGTTAAGGCTGCTGCACGCCTTGATGGCCTGATATCAAGGCGAAAGGGAACAATTCCTGACCTGGAATATGATGCTGTAAGGTACCTTTATGATGATTATGTGGTAGACAACACAAAACTCAAAAACACAGGATACAAGCTTATCTATCCGGACTTTACAGAATCGATGAAACAGATGGAGCAGTGGTATAGAGGGCAGAAAACTGAATAAGGTATTACGTATAGTGGAGGCATCACACAGACTTAGGGTAATGAAAAATAATGTAAGGAGGGGGATTTTATGAGTAAGGTTGTAGTAATCACGGGTTTGGGCCAGGGTATGGGCCGGGAGGTTGCGAAATTACTAGCCAGCTCAGGATGGCAGATTGCAGGTTTTGATGTTGATGAAGACGGGGTTTCATCTCTGGAAAAAGAGCTGAACGCTATCGGAGGCGAACACTTGCTCATGCCAATGGATATAACTGACCGTCCAGGCATCCTTGCATTCAGGGACAAGGTATTGGAAAAGTTTGGAGATGTAAATACAGTGCTTTCCAATGTGGGCATCGGTTTTTTCGGCCCCTTTGAAGAGGTCGATCTTGAAAAGGCCTTAAAATGCCTGGAAATCAATGTCATAGGCGCTGCGGCTATCTTCCAGGCCTTTATCCCTTCTATGCGTAAAAATGGCTATGGAAAGCTCATAGCCATGTCATCACTGGTGGGCCAAGTACCTTTCCCCTTTGAGTCAATCTATTCGGCAAGTAAATTTGCTATCGAAGGCTTAGTCCTCTCTTTACGTTATGAGGTTGGGCCTTTCGGTATCCACGTTGCATTAATAGAACCAGCTCAAGTCTCCACAACCTTTGCTGCAAAGATTCACAAGCTCCCCCCTGAGGGGTCTCCGTACAGGCAGCGTGCGGCCCGATTCATTGACCGGGATGATGAGCTCATAAAGACAGCCCCCACACCTCCTCAGGCAGCAAAGAAGATGGCAAGGATAATCGAGTCAGATAAACCTAAACTCCACAACCAGGTAGATTTTATGAGCACATTTTTCTTGTTCCTCAACAAATTCCTGCCAAGGGCAATAAGAGATGCCATCCTGGTAAATCACATGGATATCAAGGTGTAAGAAAGGGTTAAGAAATTAAAGATAAGGAGGTCAATATGTTAGCCCAAGAAAAATCTATGGAAAGGCCGCCGACCTCACGAGTTGAGCGGCTAAGGGAGGGCATCATCAATGCCCCGCAAGAGATCAGTGTGGAAAGGGCTCGCTATCTTACTCAATCCATGACCAAGGATTGGGATAAACATCCTTTAACTCGCATGAGCATGGCTTTAGAAAATATCCTTGATAATATAACCGTCACCATTAGAGACGATGAGCTCATAGTGGGATGCCGAACCGAGAAACTAAAAGGCGCCCCTCTCTTTCCTGAGAACAAATCAAAATGGATAGAGGGAGACCTGGATACCTTTGAAAAGCGAACTGTTCAGAGGGCACTGATTACAGAAGAGGAAAAACGAGAACTAAAAGAAGACGTCCTTCCCTTCTGGGATGGCAAGACAGTTGAAGACCTGTTGTATGCGACCCTGCCTCCTGATGTGGAAGAAGATATGGATAAGTATATCTTTACCATGATGCTGGAAATCACATACGGCATCGGCCACTTTACCATGAATCATCCAAAGATTCTCTCCCTGGGCCTGAAAGGCATAATCGAGGATGCGAAAAAGCGCTATAATGCCTTAGCGCCTGAGGAACGCTCAGGGGAAAAGGGGCTGTTCTACGATGCAGTTATTCGCTCTACCAAAGCAGCCATCAGATTCGCTCACCGCTACGCAGCGCTGGCTGCATCTATGGCGGAAAAGGAAAAAGACCCTGTGCGTGCTGAAAAGCTGAAAACCATTGCCCAGGTCTGCTCCCGTGTCCCTGAACATCCAGCTCAAACATTTCACGAGGCCATCCAGAGTGTTTACTTCATCCACCTCATCGCCCTGATTGAATCCGGAGGCAATTCTATCTCTCTGGGGCGTATAGATCAGATCCTTTATCCTTTTTACAGGGCTGATAAAGAATCGGGCAGGATCACTCCTGATAAGGCCAAGGAATTGATCTCCCTGCTTTTTATTAAGACCAACGAGATCTGGAATGTCTTGGAAGAGGTCTTTAGCCCTGGGGGTGAAGGCACTGAAGGGAAGACCACCCAGAATGTAACGGTTGGCGGGCTTGGGATAGATGGGGCAGATGCCACTAATGAACTAAGCTATATCGGGCTGGATGCCTATGCAGATATCCGTACTGTCCAACCAAACTTTGGGGTCCGTTTGAGTTCCAAGACCCCTGAGGACTTTTACCTTCGAGTAGTTACGTATGCAAAGGATGATGTCCTGATGCATCTTTTCAACGACGATATTATTATTCAATCTCTCACAAAAGCAGGGCATAGCCTAGAAGATGCCAGGAATTATGGTGTGGTGGGATGTTTAGAGCCTAATGCCCAGGGAAAGACCTTTGGCTCAACCTTTGCTGTCCAGTTTAATGGGATAAAGTGTGTGGAATTTGCCCTGAGCAATGGCGTGGACAATACCTTTGGTTATCTCTCGGGAATAGAAAGCGGAGACCCGGCATCCTTTACATCCTTTGAGGATGTGTGGAATGCATATGATGCACAGTTCTCTCACTTTACAGGGCAGGTGGCCAAGGGAATGCATGTCATGGATCAATCCATTGCAGATCTCGTCCCTTCTCCTTTTGCATCGGCAATGATTGAAGGCCCTCTGGAAAAGGCCCTGGACTTGACCAGAGGGGGGGCTGTATACAATTCCACCGGCGTTCAATTTATTGGCTTCCCCAATGTAGTAGACAGTCTCTTTGGTATAAAGAAGGCTGTCTATGAAGATAAACGGGTATCCTTAAAGGATCTGTCAGCGTGGCTGGCTGAAGACTGGCTCGATGCTGATGACAAGAGATCCTTCTTCTTAAACAAGATCCCCAAGTACGGAAACGATAATGACGAAGTAGATGCCATGGGCATTAAGGTGTTGAATCATTTCTGTGATGAGCTGGAAAAATATAAGAACTTCCGTGGCGGGGCATTCTGGCCAGGGGTATTCTCTGTGGGTTTTCATCTGGCCTTTGGCTCCTTTACTGCAGCAACCCCGGATGGACGCTACTCCGGGGATATATTAGGAAACGGGCTTTCCCCTACAACCGGCAACGAGATCTATGGTCCCACAGCGGTAATGAACTCACTAACCAAGCTTCCCCTCGCGCGCATCCACAATGGTGCAAATCTCAATATGAGATTCTCCGGCAAACAAATTAAGGCCGGGAACCTCATGGCCCTTATAAAGGCCTATTTCGCAAAGGGTGGGATTCAGGTCCAGTTTAACATGGTAGATCCTACTATCTTAAGGGATGCCAAGGTACACCCGGAAAGATACAAGGACCTGGTGGTGAGGATAAGCGGGTATTCTGTGCTATTTACAGGACTGAGCGAGACAGCACAGGATGAGATTATAAGTCGCACCGAGTTCGAACTGTAGGTTAAAAAGAGCAAGGGCGGGTAACGTTATCATTAAACCGCCTTTCATTATACTATGAAACATGGAGGTATTTTGATGAGCAAGGTCACTACCATGAAAGAGGCTATAGCCCGGCATGTCGGTAGCGGCGATTTCCTATTTATAGGCGGATACATCTGTAGGACTCCCTTTGCTGCCATCCACGAGATCATTCGGCAAGGGAAAAAGGATTTAACTATAACAAGAAGTAATGCTGCCGATGACTTTGATATGATGATAGGCGCCGGCGTAGTAAAACGTTTTATCAGCACCTTCCTTTCCCTCGGCGTTTACGGGTTGGGACGCTGTTACCGCCGCTCTATCGAGAAAGGAATCCCCCATAAGATAGAGGTGGAGGAATACTCAAATCTGTCACTACCCATGATGCTTCTGGCCGGGTCTATGGGGATGCCCTTTATACCTGTAAAAGACATGGCAGGTTCTGACCTCCTCAATGTGAAATCCTTTATGGGAGAGGATAAATACAAGATGATCAAATCACCTTTTGACGGAAGCCCTACCCTACTGGTGCCGGCTCTCCATCCTGACGTGGCAATAATCCATGTCCAGCAGGCAGATGAGGAGGGGAACTCCCAGATATGGGGGATTGGAGGAGACTGCAAGGTAGGAGCCAATGCTGCAAAAAAGGTTATTGTAAGCTGTGAAAGGATTGTGAGCAGAGAGATTATCGGTAAAGACCCTTCTCGGACCATTGTCCCCTCCTTTAAGGTTGTAGCAGTGGTGGAGAAGCCCTTCGGGGCGCATCCCGGTTATACACCGGGGTTTTACGATGTAGACTTTGCCTTTGGAAGCCTCTATCAACAGGCATCTAATACAGCAGAAGGTTTTGAGGAATTCCTCAATGAGTGGGTTTTAAATATAAAAGACAGGACAGAGTATATACAGCACTATATCGAACGCTTTGGATATGCACAGTTCAAGGGTCTTAAGGCAGATTTCGACTACGGATACCCTGTTAGTTATGCATATTAAACAGGAGGTGATCATATGAATAAACATCCAAACGATTATATTAAGCCCGAACTCATGGCCTGTTGTGGCGCCAGAGAGATAAAAGATGGAGATGTAGTTATAGTTGGAACAGGATTTCCTACTATGGCTGCTAATATCGCCAAATATACACATGCCACAAATGCCACATTAATGCAGGAGTCAGGCGTCTATGATTCCCAACCTAAAAGACCCGCACTCTCAGTTGGAGATCCGTGTCTTAATCCCGGAGCGGCCATGATCGGCGGCCTGGTGGATATCATGGGTATGTTTCTCCAGGCCGGATATGTGGATGTGGGGTTTCTGGCCGGGAGTCAGATAGACAAATTCGGAAACATCAACACCACTGCTATCGGAGACTATAATAGACCTAAAAGCCGACTCCCGGGCAGTGGCGGTGCCAACCCGATAGGCTCTTTGGCAAAAAAGGTGCTTATCATAGCCCTCCATGATAAACGCAGGCTGGCAGAGCATGTGGATTTTATCACAACCCCGGGATATATCGATGGCCCAGGGGCCAGGGAAAGATGTGGCCTGCCCCCGGATACCGGGCCACAAATCATCATTACAAATAAGGCAGTGCTGCGCTTTGATAAAGAGACCAAAGAGGCATATCTGGCCACCTATCATCCGGATAGTTCTGTAGATGAGGTAGTTAGCCTTACCCCGTGGGGACTAAAGGTAGCTGACGATGTCCATGAAACAGAACCACCGAGAGAGGAAGAGCTCAGGGTCATGCGGGAAATCCTTGACCCACTTAGGATGATCAAGATTTATGAGAACCGGGGTTATGTATGATCCCCATCTTCAAGGATGCTTTTGATAATAGGATTGAAAATTTTTTAAGATGGAGGAAGAGATGGACTATACAGAAAGATTGGCAAACCTTTGCGCAGGTGTCTCCGTAGACAGGCTTTCTTCGGAGGTTATCCAAAAGGCTAAGCTTTGCATCCTGGATTTTGTAGCCAATGTCTATGGCTCTATGGAACTGGATGCCGTAAGAGGCGTGGCCGCCTACATTCGCTCCCTTGGCGGCGCTGAAAGTGCTACTGCCTTAGGTTGGGGATTCAAGACAGGCACTCTGAATGCTGCCTTTATAAATGGTACTACAGCCGAGGCCATAGAGGCACAGGATGGCCTGCGTTTCGGAGGAAACCATCCAGGCACCGCTGTTATCCCCGCATCTATTGTAGTTGCCGAAGACCTGGGACTTGGTGGCAAAGATGTCATAGAGGCGGTGGTGGCAGGTTATGATGCTGCCAATCGTGTAGCTGCGGCAATGCATCCCAGACACACCCTGTCCGGATTCCTTCCCACAGGGACATGCGGAACATTCGGGGCTGCAGCAGCTGTTGCACGCCTTAAAGGCCTTGATATAGAAGGCATGCTGAACACCCTTGGTAATGCCGGATATATCTTGCCGATATCCATGGCAGAGCAATTGATGGGAGGATACACTATAAAGATTGTGCAGGGGGGGCAGGCTGCCGCCGCTGGAATAATGGCAGCAGGATTGGCAGCCTCAGGGATTACCGGAGAACCTTATGTCTTAGAAGGATCGGATTTAAAGGGAGGCTTCACTCAGATAACGACAGACACCAAACCGAATCTGGAAAAGATCACCGAAGGTCTGGGCGAACACTACACCATTATGGATGTATATTTTAAGCCATACACTGCATGCCGCCATACCCATGGAGCGATTCAGGCCACCTTAGAACTGATAAAAGAAAGGCCAATTGACCCCAGCGAGATCAAAGGGGTGAAGGTATATACCTATGGGATGGCAGTTATTGCTGTGGGGAAAGGTGTGGAGCAAAAGGATACCTTTGTCTCTGCCCAGTTTTCCATACCATATTGCGTTTCTGCCTGCTTGATCGACAAAGAGTTCGGGCCAAGGCAACTGAAAGAAGAGCGAATGGCTGACCCGGCAGTCATCACGCTTTCAAAAAAGATCTCCGCCCAAATGGATGACGAACTGAACAAGGTGTATCCGGATCTTACCTCAAGCAGGGTAGAAGTTACCCTTAAAGATGGCAAAAAACTGGTGAAACAGATTGATATCCCGAAAGGAGACCCCAGAGACCCTATGACAGAAAAAGACCTCTGCGCCAAGGTCAAATACTTCGCCGGCAATAGAGATGAAAAGACCATAGCAAAGACAATCAATATGATCCTTGATTTAGAAAATGTAGGTAAAATCAAGGAACTCACGAAAATCATTTAGCTGATTAAAAAGAAAGGAGCAATTATGGACTTCAACCTCAATGAAGAGCAACAAATGCTGATTAATACTATTCGTACCATGGCTAAAAGGGAAAATCTCAAAGAACTGGCAGCACATATTGACGCCACCGGAGAATTTCCTTTTCACCTGATGAAAAAGTACGCTGACATAGGGCTTCTGGGAATGACGCTGTCACCCGAGTATGGAGGCGGTGGACAGCCAGCCATAAACGCTATCTTCGCAATTGAAGAGCTGGCAAAGTTCAGTGCCATGATAGCCGGCTCGGTATTCGAGTCAAATGTGGGACCTGTCAGGGTCATTGACCTCTTCGGGACTGAGGACCAGAAAAAATCCATCATCCCGGGGGTATGCAAAGGGGCATTAAGTGTGTCAGTGTGCATGACCGAACCCGAAGCAGGTTCGGACCTCACCAGTCTGTCCACCAATGTGAAAGAGGACGGCAACCACTATATCCTGAATGGTCGGAAGACATTTATTACAGGTGGGGGAGAAGCGTCTCACTATCTTGTCTACACTCGTTTTGGAGACATCACAGGCTATAAAGGAATCGGAGGTATCATAGTCGAGAAAGACACCCCGGGCTTTACTTTCGGCAAACAGGAAGAGTTTATGGGGCTTCACGGAATGCCATCTTGCGATCTCATCTTTGAGGATGTAAAGATCCCAAAGGAAAATGTAGTGATCAAACCAGGAGACTTCAAAAAACTCATGACTACCTTCGATATCGAACGTTGCGGCAACGCAGCCATGTGCCTTGGTATTGCAGGTGGTGCCCTGGAGGAGGCAAAGTCATATGCCGAGCAGCGTCATGCCTTTGGGAGACCTATATGCGAATTTCAGGCCATTCAGTTTATGATCGTGGATATGGCCATGAAGCTGGACGCGGCACGTCTCCTTGTCTATCGAGCCGTCACCGGGGCCGGTAAAGGACTGCCTTCCATATATGAAGCATCCATGGCCAAATGCTTTGCTAATGAGATGGTAGTAGATGTTGCCAATACTGCTATGGAGGTCTTTGGAGGTTACGGTTACAGCAGAGAATTCCCGGTGGAAAGGATGGCCAGGGACGGAAAGGCATGGAGAGTTGCCGGAGGTACAATCCAGATGCTTAAGATCACTATGGCAAGCCTGCTCTTTGGACGTCGGTTCGACCAACGTAAGGGGAAGTGATCCCTAAAACAAAAATTTGATTAAAGATAAGGAGGAATACAATGGGACATTATTACAGAGATGCCGATCACCTTTATGAGATCTATGGTTATTTTATGGAGCGTATACTTACAGACGAAAAGAGAGGTCCTAAGATGGCTAAGGCTAATATCATTATTAAATTCATATATACAGATCCTGACTGTGAGATCACCATAGACCTGAAAAATCCACCAGAAAAGGAAGGGTACTACGGGAATTACTACCTTGGGCCATGCGATCTTAAGGAAGATGTCTGGTCCAAGCAGTCTGCTGACTTCTCCCACAGCTTCTGGCATGGTTTTGAGAACCCAGTCGCCGCCGTAACCAAAGGGAAAATAAAACAAGGTGGCAAAATTACAGCCATGCTGAAACTCTTGCCAGTGGTTAGACCCGCCTTCAAGATGTTCCCCGTAATCCTTGAGGAAATGGGTTATGGAGACCTTATAATTAAAAAGAAATGAAGGCAGTGATCAGTGAATAATAAAAAGTGTCCAAGGCTATTGCATAGCCCCGGACACTTTTCTTATCTTACCTGACAATAACTCAAAAGGCAGCTGATATTGCCGAAATCAATCCTATGGCAAAGACAACCCCTGCTATCCCAGCTCCTGCAACGCCCAATAAAGGGGCCAGTCCCACCAGTATAAACCCAAACAGAAATCTCCCTTGTCCTTTTGTCTCCATCTTATCCTCCTTACACTTGACTTCTCTTTAAGTCTTTAACCTTTTTTACGCTTACAGCAGATATAGTGAGGCTCGTTCGTTTAAAGAGATTTCTCATCACCATCCCCAAGACCTCCACTTTATCCCCCACCTTTATATCCTCTAATGGGGAGGTAAACATAATTACCTTTATGCCATCTGTCTCATCTTGAATATCAAAATGCGGCCTTTTTAACCATCTAAAGGAGGCCTTCTTAACTACCCCATAGACCTTGACCACATCTCCTATATTCTTAAGCGTAATCCCTTCTATCTTGTAATGCCTTGCGTTCTTCCTGTATCTGTCCTCTGCCTGCGCATAGCCCCTTTGGCTCATCATCCTCAAGGCAATCGGGATGATAAGTATCATAAACAACATGGGGATGGCATACATCAGGAAATGCGCATCCCCTGTCGAGATATATTGAACTGCTACCATAAAGGCAACAATGCCAAAGGCTATCCATGCAAGGCTTGACATATTATATAACCTACTCTTTTGGCACCTCGTTTCTAAACATCATGAAATACGCCACCCCAATAAAGAGGAATCCTCCAAAGATATTCCCTATTGTTGCAGGCAATTCATTCCAGTACCACATATCAATCCAGGTGAGCCCTCCAAAGTGGGCTAAAAGTCCACCCATCTTCTGGACCAGAGCAGGGTGCCAGTCAACAAGGAATTTGCCGGCCGGTATGAAATACATGTTGGCTACACAATGCTCAAACCCGGACGATACAAAGGCCATGATCGGGAACCAGATGCCAAAAAACTTACCAACGACATTGTCTGCTGTGATCGCAAGCAGGATTGCAATATTGACCAGGAAGTTACAGCCGATGGCCTTTAAGAAGCAGGACCACAGGCCAACAGAACCCACTGCCTTGTAGGTCAGGGTCTTACCTATGGCAATATTCACTGCTGTAAGGCCAAAGGCATTGACCGACAATGCCCCATCGACCCCGCCGGTTACAAATGGGCCTGCAGCCATGATATAGGCGTAAAAGAAGGATCCGATTATGTTCCCAATGTAGACCCAGACCCAGTTTCTTAATACAGCCCCCCATGAGATCTTCTTCATCATGGCGGCCATGGGTACCAGCATACAATCTCCTGTAAAGAGTTCCATACCGGTGATTACAATCGCAATCAAGCCTACCGGGAACACAGAACCGCCAATGAGTTTCCCAATCCCAGGGCCAAGATGAGCTGCAACCCCAGTTGAGCATACAGTACACAAACCAGCACCTATAGCAATATAGGCGCCTGCCATAAAACCACGGATAAGCAATTGAAATACCGAAAGTTTAGCCTTGTAGCTTCCTGCGTTTCCTGCCAAAGCTACCATTTTGGGTGGTGCATTAAATGCCATAAATCATCCTCCTATATAAATTTTGGGATATATAAAAAAGCAGCATACAGACACTATATCTCTATGCCACCTTCTTTATGCTTACTGCGCTTACCTTGTATTCCGGTATCCCAGCAACAGGATCAAACACAGGGTTTGTAAGTCTGTTTGCCGCAGCCTCGCTATAGTGGAATGGTATAAAGACCACACCCTCATCACACCTATCCGAGATATCAGCGCATACCTCAATAGCACCTCTCCTTGATGCAACCTCAATCCTGTCTCCCTGAGAGACACCCAGCCTCTCGGCATCTGCTGAATTTATCTCTACAAAGGCATCAGGTGTCCTTGATACAAGCCCCTTGGCACGTCTGCTCATAGTAGCGGTATGATACTGATAAAGGATCCTGCCTGTTGAGAGTAAGAATGGATACTCTTTATCAGGCATTTCAGCGGGTGGTTTATCCTCACAGACACTGAACAGTCCCTTGCCACGCGCGAATTTTTCAGTATGGAGGATCGGAGTGCCTGGATGATCCGTGTCAGGACATGGCCAGCAGATGCCCTCTTCTTCGATACGATCATAGGTGATACCCGCATACGATGCAGTCAACTTATTTATCTCCTCCATGATCTCACGAGCGCTACTGTATCCCCAATCAACGCCCATCTTGTTCGCTAAATCAGTAATGATTTCCCAGTCCGCAAGGGCCTTGCCAGGTGGGTCTACGGCCTTACGTACCCTCAAAACCCTGCGCTCTGTATTGGTAAATGTCCCGTCCTTTTCCACCCAACACGTACTCGGAAGCACCACATCTGCAAGCTCACCTGTCTCATTCAAGAAGATATCCTGAGTCACCAACAGATCAAGATTCTTTAGTGCCTTTTCTACATGATTTATATCAGGGTCTGACATCATGGGGTTCTCACCCATTACAATAAGCGCCTTTAAAGAGCCATCATAAGCTGCATCCATCATCTTGGGTAGTATAAGCCCGGGGTTATCAGGTATCTTCGTGCCCCATGCATCCTCAAATGGCTTGCGGTGATCTGCGTTAGCAACATTTCTATACCCTGGCAGATTCCCAGGCAGACATGCCATATCACATGCACCCTGAACATTACTCTGTCCGCGCAGAGGATTCACGCCTGTGCCAGGCCGACCGATATTGCCTGTCAACATGGCCAGATTTGCACAGGATTTCACATTATCTGTCCCAACCGTGTGCTGGGTAATGCCCATGGCATAGACAATGGCAGCAGCATCTACCCCTGAATACATCCTCGCTGCTTTTTTAAGTTCATCTGCTGGTACACCTGTAATCTCCTCAACATATTCCGGGGTATATTTCTCAACAGTCTTTTTAAGTGCATCAAAGCCTTCAGTCCTTGCCGCAATAAACTTATCATCTGCAAGGCCCTCTTTTATTATTACATGCATAAACCCGTTTAGTAACGCAATATCTGTTCCCGGGTTGTGTCTGAGATGTATGGTTGCAAACTTGGCAAGTTCTATATTCCTGGGGTCAGCAAGGATCAGTTTAGCGCCTTTTTGTGTTACAGCCCTCTTGATAAATGTAGAGATAACCGGATGGTTCTCTGTGGTATTTGTACCTATGATCAGAAAACAATCAGATTCACCCAAATCCTCAATGGAATTAGTCATTGCCCCAGATCCGAATGCAGCGGCCAGACCGGCCACAGTGGAGCTGTGTCAGAGCCTGGCGCAGTGATCTACATTATTCGTACCGACCACTGCCCTCATGAACTTTTGAAATAGATAATTTTCTTCATTTGTACACCTTGCAGAAGAAAGACCTGCAATAGAATCCGGACCATGCTTTTCCTTTATATCTGTGAGCTTGTCTGCAACATAGGCAATTGCATCATTCCAGCTTGCCTCTTTGAGTTTTCCGTCGACCCTGATCATCGGGGTTGTAAGCCTGTCGGGATGATCAATAAAGTCATATCCAAAACGGCCCTTTATACAAAGACTGCCATGATTTGGCAAAGATCCGTCTTCCCTTGGTGTAGTTACCTTTACAACCTTGTTATCCTTTATATTCAGGTCCATCTGGCAGCCTACACCACAATAGCCACAGGTGGTACGCACCTTCTCCAAATCAATCCCACGACCGGCAAAGCGGCCCATCTTTTCTGTCAGTGCCCCGACAGGGCATACCCTCACACATTCACCGCAAAACAGGCAGTTTGATTCCTCATACTTTAGACCAAATGGCGGCCCTACTGTGGCTGTTGGACCTCTGCCTGCATAATCGAGCACCTGGTTGACCTGAATCTCCTGACATGCACGAACACACAGACCACAGAGTACACACTTGTTCATATCCCGAATGATCATAGGATTGGCATCTTCAATGGGTTTCCTATCCTTGGGCTCCTCAAATCGAGGCGTCTCAATGCCCATTTCATATGCCAGATCCTGCAATACACAGTTGCCATTGGTCTCGCAGGTCATACAATTATGGTGGCCCATAGATATCAACAGTTCAACGGTAAGCCTTCTGGACTTTAAAACACGCTCTGTATTTGTATAGACTATCATACCATTCTCTGCAGGGGTACAACATGAAGGGATCAATGTTCGCGCCCTTTCTACCTCGACCACGCATACCCTGCATGCACCAATGGGCTTGACCTGCTCATGATGACAGAGCACAGGGATATGTATATTGTTTTCCTTTGCTACCTCATAAATGGTTTGACCTGGGCTGAACTCTAATTCTTTTCCGTCAATTGTTATCATTATCTCCCTCCATCTACTCTATCTCAGCATCGCACCTTAGACATCTGCATGCCTCTTTATAGGCGATCTCTTTTGTATATCCTTTTTCCACCTCTTTGAAATTGCCTGCCCTCTCTGTCACAGGCAGATCCGGCATTGATTCCCTGGGCTGTTCTTCGGTCTCCTCATCTACCTCAAAGGGTATCTCTATCCTTTCTTCCCTTGAAGCTCTGTAAGGCGGCTCATTATTCTTTCCCCTTATATAACTATCCAAATCCTGAGCTGCCTTATGCCCCTGAGCCATGGCTTCAACCACAGTAGCAGGCCCGCTTGCTGCATCTCCTGCCACAAAGATACCATCTGCTGTGGTCATGGTTCCATTTCTACCAACGACCTCAAACCTATCCCTTTTTATAGAAATTTCTGCATCTTCGGGTATAAACGAGGTATCAGCCCCCTGAGAGATAGCAGGAATCACTGTGTCCACATCCAATGTAAACTCACTGCCATCTATGAATGAAGGCCTGCGTCTACCAGACCTGTCAAATTCACCAAGAGCCATCTTTTTGCACTCTATACCCTTTATCTTGCCACCCTCTGCAATGATCCTTGTAGGTGCTACAAGATATTCTATATTCACCCCCTCTTCCAGGGCTGCATCGATCTCTACTGCCTGGGCGGGCATATCCTTTCTCTCTCTCCTATACAGGATGGTGACCTCGCCAGCTCCATTCCTCAAGGACGTCCTTGCCGCATCTATTGCAGAATTACCGCCACCGATTATAACCACATGATTCCCTACATCTATTGTCTTACCTAGATTTACAGCCCTTAAAAATTCAACGGCACCTACTACGCCATCTGAATCCTCGCCTTCAATATCTAACTTCCAGCTCTTATGAGCCCCTATTGCTATAACAATATGGTCATAAGTGTTCTTTAATTCATCCCATGATATGTCTTTGCCTACCCGGGTATTGGTCTTTATCTCTACCCCAAGGGCCTCTATATCGCCTATCTCTATATCCAGGACCTCCCTTGGAAGTCTGTATTCCGGGATGCCATAACGCATCATACCGCCTGCCTTTGGCAAATCCTCAAAGACCACTACCTTGTATCCACGTTTTGCCAGATCTTGGGCAGCAGTAAGACCTGCGGGACCAGAGCCTATTATAGCAATCTTTTCTTCCCTTGTGACCTTCACCTGTTCTACATTTGGACGGGAGCTATTGTCTGTAATATAACGCTTCAACCAGGCAATGGCCATGGGTTCATCAAGCTGGCCCCTCCTACACTTATTGGCACAAAATTGCGGACATACCCTCCCGCATACACTTGGGAATGGATTCGTCCTCTTTAATATCTTATACGCATCATCCAACCTTCCCGCCCTTACCAAAGCGATATATGCAGGCACATCCATCTCTATAGGACATGCATGCTGGCAAGGTGATTTGAAGAAAGCAGAACATACAGCAGCAGGACACTTCTTATCATAGATATGCGCCTCATACTCATCCCTGAAATAACGTATGGTGGACAAGACCGGGTTGGGTGCAGTCTGGCCAAGGCCGCATAGTGCAGAATCCTTAATAATGACTGCTAATTCCTCTAAAAGTTCAATATCGCCGTCTTTGCCCTGGCCATTACAGATCCTGGTAAGGAGCTCCAACATACGCTTGGTACCTTCTCTACAGGGCGTACACTTACCACAAGATTCTTCCTGACAGAATTCCATAAAAAACCTTGCAGTGTCCACCATGCATGTGTCCTCGTCCATAACAATGAGTCCACCCGAACCCATGATAGCACCCATCTTTGTTATCTCTTCATAATCAGTAGGTGTATTCAGACCCTCTGCAGGGATACAGCCACCTGATGGGCCGCCTAATTGAGCTGCCTTGAACTTTTTTCCACCTTGAATGCCACCACCAATATCAAATATAATATCACCAATAGGTGTGCCCATCGGCACCTCGACCAGGCCGACATTATTTACATCTCCTGTCAGGGCAAAGACCTTGGTGCCTTTACACCGCTCATTACCAATGGATGCATACCAATCTCCGCCTTTTAAGATAATCTGGGGTATGTTGGCAAGCGTTTCAACATTATTAAGGACAGATGGTTTGTCCCACAGACCCTGATTGGCAGGAAATGGTGGTCTGGGCCTGGGCATCCCACGCCTTCCTTCAAGGGATGCCATAAGCGCGGTTTCCTCTCCGCAGACAAATGCACCAGCGCCCTGGTAGATGTCTATATTCAGATCAAAACCAGACCCAAGGATATCCTTACCAATCAGTCCGTATTCCTTGGCCTGGGCTATTGCAATATTGAGCCTCTTTATGGCCAAGGGATATTCTGCACGGCAATAGATATAACTCTGATGTGCACCAATGGCATAAGCCCCTATAATCAGACCTTCCAGGACTGCATGGGGATCCGCCTCAAGGACCGACCTATCCATAAACGCACCAGGATCACCTTCGTCGGCATTACAGAGCATATACTTTACATCACCCTTTGCCCTGCGTGCAAATGTCCACTTCATACCTGTTGGAAAACCAGCACCACCACGGCCCCTTATACCGGACTTCTTTACCTCCTCGACAACCTCATCCGGGGTCATCTCTGTCAAGGCCTTGGCTACACCCATATACCCATCGCGTGCTATATACTCGTCTATCTTTTCTGCATCTATGATGCCCCTGTTCTTTAGGACTATTAACTTTTGTTTGCCAAAAAACGGGATATCTTTTATATGAGGGATAGGCTTCTCTGTCACAAGCTCATGATACATCAGTCTCTCTACAGGCCTACCCTTTATGATGTGTTCCTCTATAATCTCAGGGACATCATCCACTGTGACATACTGATAAAAGGTACCTTCGGGATAGATGGTTATGACCGGCCCTGCAGCGCAAAACCCGTTACAGCCTGTCTCTACCACCTGAACTTCATTCGCAATCCCTCTTCTTGCTATCTCGTGATTGAGAGCCTGACGAACAGCCATACTACCAGAAGCCCTGCACGCTGTGCCCCCGCATATAAGTATATGTGAACGAAAAATCTTCATCTAACCCTCCCTACTGGTCTTCCTTGCCTGTTGCCATCACAAACTGGGTTTGGACCTCACCATTTAATATGTGTCTTTTAAATATCTGTCGTGCCTTGTTAGGGGTAAGATATTCATATATTACCGGATCTTTATCTTTTTCCTCGATTGTTACCAGAGGCTCCTTGCTACAGATCCCCCTACAACCAGAGGTAGTGACCAATACATCATCAGCACCGCTATCTGAAAGTTCTTCCATTAAGGCATCAAGGATCTGTCTGGCACCAGCTGCAATGCCACAGGTGCCCATATGTACATTAATCTTTATCCGTTTCTCTCCAGCCCTTAATACATCTTCCTTTAGTACCCTCTCTTTTATCTTTTTTAGATCTTCTATCGTAAGTTTTGCCATTTAACCCTCCATCATTCATACTTGCCTAGGATGCCTTCAATCTTTTGGACCTTCATCCTGCCATATGTATCTTTGTCAACCACCAGGACAGGGGCCAGCCCACAGGCGCCTAAACATCTGACCGTCTCCAAGGAAAAACGCCTGTCCTCTGTACACCCTCCAGGCTCAATACCTAAGCTCCCAGTCAACCTTTCAAGTATCCTCTTGCTACCCCGCACATAACAGGCAGTACCAAGGCATACCCTGATGTTATGCCTGCCTCTGGGAGTCATGGTAAAAAATGAATAAAATGTAACTACACCATAAACATTTGCTATAGGAATATTCAGACCCTTTGCTACCCTATTCTGAATTCCTGTAGGGAGATAACCTAGAACGTCTTGAATCTGTTCTAACACAAGTATCAGTGAGCCAAGTTTTTCTTTATTCTCTGAAATAATCTTATCTACCTGCTCGATCTGATCAGGGGAAAACTCCTCTAATCCGGAATCCTGCAGTTCACTCAAATTCGCCATCCCTACCCCCTTGGATATCTGTTATATTTTTAACACATACCATGCATTCCACACTGCATCAAGTAAAAAGTGAACCGTCATTCATTATACAGTTTAGGGCTTGATAGCTTTAAAATAGCCTGACAAGCCAATAAAGATTGATACAGTCGTAAAAAGTCGGATTCAGCTAATATGTCATTTCGAATATCAGGGAAATTGCTTGTATTTCCATCATGTTACATCGGGGAAATTTATCGCTAAAGCTCGAAATGACAAGTTAAAAAGACTTTCAACTAACTTAACTATCAAAAGTTATTTTCGGTTACAGTGCCGCGAAGCGGCATAATCCAGCTTTTTACGAAATTGTCAAGATTAGGAGTGAATAGGCAGGTAATTATACATTATATACTATGTCTTCTTGTCTCTTCTTGATACAAACCTTAAAGATCTGTATAATTCATGCATCATGAAGAAAGTGACAGGGATCGTGCTCATAGGTGGTAGGTCAAAAAGGTTTGGTAAAGACAAGATCTTCGCACCAATCAATGGTGAGCCCATAACAAAAAAGGTAATCGATGTAATACAGGGAGTGTTTGAGGAGGTTATCCTGATCGGACAACAAAGAGATGGCCTGAATACGCTTGAGGTAAAGGTAATAGCAGATATCATACCCAATTGTGGTCCTCTGGGGGGTATATATACTGCACTCAAGGCTGCAAAAAACAATTATATCTTTGTATTTGCGGCAGACATGCCCTTCCTTGATATAAAATTCATCAAATACATGGTATCTCTGGCAGGTAAACATGATATTATAATGCCAGTCTGGAACAAAGGGATAGAGCCCCTTCATGCTATATACAATAAAGGACTGATACCTATTATAGCCTCGTTATTAGATAGAAAACTCTTAAAGATAGCCAAACTCATAGACAGGGAAGATGTATCTGTATTAAAGGTCGCCGAGGATCAAATAAGGGCGTCTGGAGAACCTGAAAGGATGTTCTTAAATATAAACACACCAGCTGATCTTGAAACCATTCCACGATGAAACGGCCTCTTATCTCTCATCAATCAATGGTATGAACCCTCATGAGCGATCCACGCTCACAATGAAAGATGAAAATATATTTAGCCATGAGTGGTCTTTTAGTTCTGTACATATACCTGTCAGTAGTCCGTTGCTCGTTGTCCGTTGTAAAATCTCCAAATAGGATGATCACCTTCCAATATACCACTGACAAATAAACCAAGGACAACTGACAACTATTGGGAAATGCACCAGCCTAAAGGATCTGGATATACTATGTAAGGTAGTAACATTTCTTCCATAATTACCTCAGTTGGTACTGAACAAAGTCCACATTCCTCACCCCGAGATCACTAAGATCTGCCTCAAGGATATCTAGGATTTCCTTCTTGGAATAGATCTGGACATTTGTAGTTAATCTATCTAACACAAGCGAGCGTATTTCAAACATCTTTGATTGTATATTCAAGACATATCGGGGATCGCCCTGCAGACTAACTTGAGCAAGCAATACCCCTGTATGAGCATCTTTCTGTTTGTATAAGATCACAAATGGATCAAGTAACACCTCCCCTTCCTCAATAACTTGAACCTTCTGATATGGGGATACTCTCTGCGGTGTAATCACCTCATCTTTTTTGTTTAAAAACAAGAAAAAAATTACACCAAGCAAAACAATTATACCTATTCCAGCAAACCCTATAATCTTTATAGGACTCTTCTTCCCAGATCCTTCCTCTACCGTATCTGGAGTATCCTTCTCAGCCTCCCCCTTGGATTCTTCATCTGAGGCAGAGACCCCTTCTTCGCCCAGATCCGCTTTCTCTTTCTCATATCCTGGTAAGGTTATCCCTTCTTTATCCAGATCAGCCTTTCTATCATTACTATCTGCCATAGCCTACCTTTTTCCGCCAAAGGCGGTCCATCCCTCCACACATTCTTAGCTGGATTTACTAAATATCTGCTTAATCTTCTTATCTAATATCTCAGCTGTGAAAGGTTTCACTACGTAATCGTTCGCACCGACCTTGACCGCTTCTACTATATTTTCCTGTCTTGACTCTGCAGTAACCATAAGAAACGGGATATCTTTAAGGGCGTCATCTGCTCGTACTACATTTAATAGCTCCAGGCCCGTCATTTTAGGCATATTCCAATCACAAATGATAAAATCCACCTGTTCGTTTTGAAGCACATTCAGGCCTGTAGTACCATCATCCGCCTCAACTATATTGTTAAAATTCAATTGCCTGAGAATACCTTTTACAATCTTTCTCATAGTAGAAAAATCATCTATTACAAGAATCTTCATGTTTTGATCTAATGCCATAATATCCTCCATAATAATTTTCATGCATCTTCAAAACCCTTTAAGCTATTATTATATTTTTACCTCTTTAACTATCTTTTGCATCTTAGAGCGCAATCTCAATATTGACTTTGTATGGATCTGAGAAACCCTGGACTCTGTAAACTTTAAGACATGTCCTATCTCTTTCATGGTAAGTTCATCATAATAATAAAGAGAGATCACCATCTGCTCTTTCTCAGGAAGAGACTTTATTGCCTTTGCTACCATATCCCTTACTTCAGCCAGACCGAGTTTGTGAGAAGACCACTCTCTTTCTTCTTGCATAACGAACTCAATGAGATTCCTCTTCGACGAATTTATCTCATCATCGCCAAAATCATCCAGACTCAGCAGTGTCACAGAAGCTGTTTCTGTAATGAGTTTATAGAAATTTTCAATATCAATATCCAGTTCTTCTGCTACCTCCTCATCACTAGCAGGCCTTCCAAGGATACCCTCTAACCTGGCATATGCACCCTCAATCCTCCTGGCCTTTTGTCTCACAGACCTGGGAACCCAATCCATGGATCTAAGTTCGTCTAAGATTGAGCCTCTGATTCTGAACTCTGCATAGGTCTTAAACTTAATCGCCTTGGATGCATCATACTTCTCAATAGCATCCATTAGCCCGATAACTCCAGCATTGATAAGATCCTGTATATCTACATGAGGAGGCAACCTCATGGCTATACGGCTTGCTATGTACTTTATCAATGGTGTAAAATCGGTAATAACCTTAGCCTTGATCTTCGGATCCAACTTTTGTTTTGCAGTAAGACTAGGAAACGCCATGTCCTGCATTGTTCACCTCCCCGTTTGCTCAAGCAGCATTCTCCTCAAAAAAAATTGCATATTCCCATTTTCATCTACTAGGTTCGATATGCTATTTATCCCCTTAGCTATACTTTTCAGGCGCTGGGCAGTGATACTTCTAGGATAGACTCCTACAAATGCCTTTTGCCCCCTTACACATTCAGGTATATGTTTATCATAAGGTATTGATCCAAGCATATCGAGAGACACATCCCCTAAAAATCTCTCACACGCAAATCTCAATTTTTCTGCTACACCCTCTCCTTCTATAATGGATAAAACATTATTGATTATAAGGTTAAACCTCTTTATCCCGTATTTTTTTCTCACCACCTTTATTAAGGCGTAGGCATCCGTAATAGAGGTAGGCTCAGGGGTTACCACCAAAATTATACGTTGGACAGACATATTGAAGTACATTACGTTTTTTGATATGCCTGCCCCTGTATCTACCAGCATATAGTCCATTTCCTGGCTAAAATAGTCCAGTGCATTGGTCAAAGAAATTTGTTGTTCGTAAGAAAGATCTGCAAGCTCTTGAACCCCTGATGATGCGGGAATGATCTTTATACCACCCGGACCATCTAACAATATATCCTCTATAGAACACTCACCCTCTAAGACATGCCTTATATTATATTTTGGTATCAGCCCTAAAATCATATCTACATTAGCCAATCCTAAATCTGCATCCAGGACTAAGACCTTTTTGCCTATAGAAGCCAACATAATAGCTATATTCACCACTATACTAGTCTTACCAACACCACCCTTGCCTGATGTCACAGAAAAAACCTTTATCGGAGATGTAATATCTCTTTCCATAACAAGCCTTCTGAGTGAATGTGCCTGATCTTTCATTGTGTATCTCCAAGACAAAGTTCCACTATCCCTGACGGGGCGGCATCCTCTATATCCTCCGGTACTCTTTGGCCCACAGTAATGTATACAATGGGTATCCTGAACAGGAGATTATGCGTGATAACAGAACCAAATTTAACTGCCTCATCTGCTTTTGTGAATATCATACTGTCTACTCCCACTTCAGAGAACCCCCTTGTTATCCGTTCCATCTCTGCATTTCGAGTGGCCACTGGCAGCAACAAAAATTTATACGTAGGGCTATCATCAAAAAATTGATGGAGCTCTGTTATATAATCATGACAAAGCGGTGACCTCCCTACTGTATCTACAAGGATTAAATCCATTTCATAAAATTGAGAAATAGCCATCTTGAATTCATCTGGCGTTGTCACAGATCTAAACGGTATGTTCAAAATCTTGGCATAGGTCTGAACCTGTTCTATAGCCCCTATCCTATAAGTATCTAACGTGACAAGCCCCACCTTCCTCTTTTTGCTCAATACTGCCTTCGCTGCTATCTTAGCAACTGTGGTGGTCTTGCCTACTCCTGTGGCACCTAAAAAAACACAGGTTTTGGCAACAGGCGCTTTTGAAATCCGTACAATCTTTTTAAGGAGTCTCTTTACATCATCTATCCCTACATTATCACCCATCTTGGATACAATTAACTCTGCAATAGACTCGCTTATTCCCCTTGAGATTAAAATGTGTTTTATGGCAGAGCCTTTATTTGACTCTGTCTCAGAACGTTTCAATAGCATCTTCATCATGCTCTTAAGGTCGGCCACATCAGATACAACACCCTTTACATCGCCTTCTATATTAAGGTCGCTTCTTTTATATATACGAGTACTACCTTGTGGATTATAATTATTATCCTTGGAAATCCCTTTCTTAAAATGAGAGTGATACATCTCCTCATCATAATCTACTGCAGCAGTAACCTCGATCATTGGTCTTGTCATAAGACCAAAGTTTTTATTATTAATCTGTCTTGTAGAAATAATCACTGCATCAGAACCCATCTCTTGCTTTACCCGTGCCAAAACATCTTTCATAGAAACCGCTTTATATGTCTTAATTTGCATTCAGGCTCACCATTCCTAAATTTTTTATTGTTACCTCGGGTGGAATTTCATTATGGGACAGGATAACTACCTCTGGCATGTACCTCTCTACCAAACGTTTCAAGTGCACTCTAACCACAGGCGAAGCCAGCAAAACCGGTGCCACTCCCTGCTTAGCCAATCTATCTACCTCCTTATTAACGGCTACCAATATCCCCTGAGCCCTATCCGGGTCTAATGCAAGATATGAACCATGTTCTGTATGTTGAATGGCCTCTGAGAGCATCGCCTCATTGCCAGGATCTAAAGCCAATACGTTTATCACACCATCATGCACATATGGTTTGCAGATCACTCGCATGAGGGCTTGCCTGACATACTCTGTCAAAATATCGGGGTCTTTTGTCACCGCACCATAATCTGCTAAGGTCTCCAGGATGGTTATCATATTCTTTACAGAGACCCTTTCTTTTAGCAAATTACGTAAGACCCTCAGCACAATCGTGTTTGGTAGAATATTGGGTATAAGATCCTCCACAACCCTGGGATGAGTTCTGGCAACATTATCCAATAACACCTGAAGTTCTTGCCTGCCCAGAAGCTCGTGTGCATTAACCTTGATCACCTCTGTAAGGTGAGTAGCTGTCACGGTCGCAGCATCTACAATTGTAAGTGAAGCCATCTGCGCACGTTCTTTATCAGTCTTCTTTATCCATAGTGCAGGAAGCCCAAAGGCCGGTTCTTTTACCGGGATCCCTGGGATGTCGGTCTCAATATCCTCTGGGTTCAGAACCATAAGCCTGTCTGCCATGGCTTCTCCTCTTGCAATCTCTATCCCCTTTAGCAAAAGCATATATTCATTTGGCTTAAGCTCCAGATTGTCTCTTATGTGTATAGGTGGCACTATAATCCCAACATCCCGAGCAAGTTGTCTTCGCATACCCTTTATGCGAGTTAGCAAATCCCCCCCCCGATCTGTATCAACCAATGGGATAAGCCCGTAGCCTACCTCCAATTCCAGTGTGTCAACCGGCAATAATGCCTCTGGTGGCGCTTCCTCTTCCGGGGAGATTTCTTCCTCCGGCCTCTCTTCTGATATCCCCTTAAAACTTATCCACCCCAACACACCTGTACCAACAGCAAGAATCAAAAAGGGGACATGAGGCAGCCCGGGTATGAGCCCGAAAAAAAAGATGATAGCAGCGGCACTAAATATAGCCATGGGCTGAAAGGAAAGCTGCTCAGACAGGAGCTTTCCTATGGATTTGTCAGCCGCTGACTGTGTAACCACAATACCGGCTGCACTAGATATAATGAGTGCTGGAATCTGCGAAACCAGCCCATCCCCTATGGTGAGCGTAGTATATGTCTTAAGCGCTTCCTCAAAAGGCATGTGCAATTGTAGAACCCCTATTATTATTCCCCCGATTATATTAATAAGTGTGATAATAATGCCTGCAATGGCATCGCCCCTTACGAACTTGGTAGCACCATCCATTGCGCCATAAAACTCAGCCTCTCTACTAATGCTCTCCCGCCTGGCCCTGGCATCCTCCTCTGTAATCATACCTGCATTTAGGTCAGCATCTATGGCCATCTGCTTGCCTGGCATGGCATCCAGGGTGAACCGTGCAGTAACTTCCCCTATTCTGGTGGCACCTTTGGTAACCACCACAAAATTTATCACTACAAAGATGATAAAGACAACAAGCCCAACTACATAACTCCCGCCCACTACAAACTGGCCAAAGGCATTGATCACCCGCCCAGCAGCAAGCTCACCTTCAGAGCCATGCAATAATATCAGCCTGGTAGATGCTACATTTAATGAAAGACGATATAATGTCACTACAAGCAGCATCGATGGGAACACGGAAAAATCAAGGGGGTTTACCGTATACATAGACACCATGAGTATAACAAGCCCAATGGTTATGCTGAATGTAAGGAGGATGTCCAAGGCAAATGTGGGAAGTGGTATCAATAAGACTATAAAGACTACCATCACCCCAACTGCCATCACTAAATCACTTGCATATTTGGCGGGGAGTTTAAACAAAGATTCCTTTGGATTTGCCACCTATATCTCCTTCTTTATCCGATACACATAGGCCAGTATTTCTGCCACTGCCTTATACATGTCTTCTGAAATCGCCTCACCTATCTCCACTGACTTATAGAGAAGGGAGGCCAAAGGTTTATCTTCTACAATAGGCACCCAAGACGACCTTGCAATCTCCTTTATCTTTTCTGCCAATACCCCTGCCCCCTTTGCCACTACTGTAGGCGCTATCATCTTGCCCCTTTCATATTGCAAAGCTATTGCCAAATGGGTGGGGTTGGTGATCACCACATCTGCCTTGGGCACTTCCTGCATCATCCTGCGCCTGGCCATATGGAGCTGTATTGAGCGAATTCTGCTCTTTATTTGCGGATTACCCTCTGTTTGCTTCAGTTCTTCCCTGACTTCCTGCTTTGTCATCATTAAATCTTGTCTATGCTGCCATTTTTGGAAGACATAGTCAGCAATAGCTATTATTATAAAAACCCAGAGTGCATCCCAGAGCAAGTGCATGGCAGCCTTAAAATACGTCAAAACAATGACACCTATATCACAATTTACGAGTGGTGGAAAAACAGGGATCTCTCTCTTTATAGCACGCCAGGCAACCCATGTTATAATAATCAATATCAGTATACATTTTATCAGCAGTTCCAGGCTTTTCATGGAAAAAAACTTTTGTTTAATCCCTTTTATAGGATCCAGCTTGGAAAGCTTGGGTATTATTGGCTCTGCCGTCATCTGAAAACCGACCTGAATAAAATTGGAGAAGAAGCCAATAAAAAGAAATACAATGAATATGGGCAGTAACATAGCGCCCATATCGATAACAACATTGTAGAAAAGCTCTACAAGGGAATCCTTGGTGCCATCCCAAATAAGAGTATTCCCGAGATAGAGCCTCGTAAATTTTATCATCATGGAGCCTAGTAATGGGATATAGAAATAGAACGCCAATATGCTCGCAAAAAACAAAAAGGCTGTGGAAACCTCTATGCTCTTGGCTACCTGCCCTTTTTCTCTTGCGTCTCTTATTCGCTTTGAAGTAGGCTGTTCAGTACGTTGTTGTCCGTCTTCGCTCTCTTTTGGCATATCAGGATGAATGCGAAAAACATACCACAAAAGATCAACATTAAATGTTACAGATAGTAACCAGATAGAAATAACAGGTAAACTCTCAGGTGCAAAGTAGGAAAGTGTTCAGGCCTTGCTATTAACTATTCAATCTTGATGCAGTCGTAAAAAGTCGTCACTCCGGTAGATCCCGGATCAAGTCCGGGAGGAGTCCAGATAATCTGCAACTACTTGAAAAGACTGGATTCCGGCTTCCGCCGGAATGACGGTTAGGGGGTATAATGGACTTTTTACGAAATTGTCAATCTTTTACTATTCACTGTTTACTGTTTACTGTTTACTAAGAAGAGGCTTAAATCCCTGCTGTAGAGATAAAGCATCCGCCGCCATCTCCACCCCCAGATGACAGATTCTCATCCGGTATAAAGACGCTCACCTCCTCAGAATAGGCACTCTCATTGCCCCCACTGTCATATGCAGTCACTGCAAAATAATAGGTGTATCCTTCATCAAGATCACCAATCTCTATGTTATCTATACAGGAGCCGATATCCAGAGACTGTGTATACGTCATGCTTGATGTGCCATAGTACACACTATATCCAGCCACACCAGGCTCTGTACTTTCTTCCCAGCTTATTCTCACTATTGCACCATAAGCAAAGGGAGGGTTTGCTATCATCAAAAATAAGAAGATAACATATATCACCAAGTGGCCAGCTTTTTTCTTGTTGTTCTTCATGTTGTTTTCCGTATTATTCTCTGTCAAAAAATAGTACTCCAATCTCTATTTGGATTTAGCTCAATATCGGCATTTAGAATTGCTGGCTTTAATCAAAAAGATGCTAGACTCTAACTTCGCTTACAAAGAAGATGTATGTTTCAAACTTTCCTATCTGCACGAATACATGGTGCTACACTGTTATTCTTGCAAAAAGCAATCTCCAATTCAATGGATTCTCGCCATTTAACGCAAAATGAAATTTCCTTTTAATATTAAGAGGGAAGATAACTAAGGGATTAATAATATTAAACTTTCTAGATATTTTTAAAAAACTGACTTGTATTGTAATAATCTTATATTACAAAGGTTTTCTACATTTTGTAGAAAACTCGTATCTCGCTAAATCTAACTCTTTCTTTAAAATTCTCCATTTCTAATAAAAAATGAGGCGAAAAGTGAAGCTAAAACTTTTTTTGCCTCTCGATTTCTTCAAGATTACTCGTGATTCAAAAACCCTCCTAAAAATTGAAAATCTATCAAGTGAGATACTCATCAAGAAATCCATTGCCAACTTCTCTGTCTTTTGACCTCTTAAAAATCAGTTGAATCTAGTGGTAATCATGAAGCTAAAACTTTTTTTGACTCTCGACTATTCTTAATCACTCAACACTCAACACTTCTTTTACTATTCACTATTTACTGTTTACTAATAAGAGGCTTAGATTCCTGCTGTAGAGATAAAGCATCCGCCACCTCCACCCCCAGAGGTAAGACTCAATGGCAAGGAAGGGTCATCAGTGGGATAATCTTCACCTGGTATAAAGACGCTCACCTCCTCAGAATAGTTGCTTTCATTGCCCCCACTATCATATGCAGTCACTGCAAAGTAATAGGTGTATCCTTCATCAAGATCACCAATCTCTATGCTATCTGTACAGGAGCCGACATCCAGAGATTGTGTGTACGTCATGCTGGATGTACCATAGTACACACTATACCCAGCCACATCAGTGCCCATATCTTCTTCCCAGCTCACCCTCACTATTGCACCATAAACACAGACAGGAATTACTATCATCAGAGATATACAGATAAAGAATGCCTTTAGATATTTTGTTTTCATACAGACTTTCTAAAACAAACATCATGCCACCCTCTTATTTGGCTTAATACCAGCGTTTGTAGACACTAAGGGTAGTCAAAAGACAGGCGAAAATGTAATCTTGAGTACAAAAATGAACATACCTTAGATTTTTCTAATCCGCCTTTGCGCTCACAACCAAGGATGGAAATATGGCATTTTCATACAGATTCTACCCCTGCATGGCATATTTCCCTTGAGCGGACCGATAGTGGCAAAAGGCCCCTACATAACTGATAGCTGATCCCTGTTTTCCTTCCTCATTTCTTTATATATATTGAAGGCTTTACCATCTTGAAATCACTTACTACAGTGCTCAGGCTTTCAGCATGGCCAACCAGCAGGTATCCACCGGGTTTGAGAAGACGATGGATCTCGGCCAGCAGATTTTTCCGGACATTGCTATCGAAGTATATCATGACATTACGGCAAAAAACTGCATCAAACGGGCCGCTCATAGGAAACGGCGGAGCAGACAGATTAATCCTCGAAAATACTATAAGATCCTTCAACCTGGCCTTGGCCGTATAGTAGGTGGCATGATCATCCCGGTGTTTGTTAAAGTAACGTTCTCTAAAAGCCGGTGGAACGGGCTTTAGCTTCTCTTTGTCGTACGTTCCCGCTCGGCAATTATCCAGAACACGGGTGGAGATATCCGTGGCGAGAATTTTTATCTCTGTATTTGCTGTACTGTTGGTAGCCTCAAGGAGTGTCATGGCAATCGAATAAGGCTCTTCTCCGGTTGAGCAGGCTACTGACCAGAAACGGAAACGTCTCTGGCCAACGGCCAACAAGTCTAAGACAATCTTGCTTAAAAACGCGAAATGATCGGATTCACGGAAAAAGCTCGTTACATTGGTTGATATGGCATCGAGAAGGTGAACGATCTCCTCCCCGCTCTTGTCTTGTATTACATACCGAAGGTATTTCTGGTGGTTAGGTATACCCAGGGCGCGCATCCGTTTGCTAATCCTCGCAGAGACAAGCGCCTCTTTGTTTGTTCCCAGTGAAATGCCGCTCAATTTGTATATAATTTGCCTGAACCTGTTGAATGTCACTTCATCCATGTTTCACGTCCTTAACATTTGGCACCTGAATAGTTACCGGCTTTTACACATTAGCCAAAATTACACCCGGTATAGAGTCCAGACTAGCCACATGATCCACGGCACCTAATTTGATAGCCTCCTTTGGCATGCCAAAAACCACGCAACTCTCTTCATCCTGCGCAATGGTTACAGCCCCGCTTTGTTTCATTGCCAGTAGCCCTTCTGCGCCATCAGAGCCCATACCCGTCAGGATGACGCCAACTGCATTTGCCCCTACATATTTTGCTGCCGAGTTAAATAAGACTTCAGCAGAAGGCCTCTGACGGCACACACGGGGGCCATCCTTTATCTGTACATAATACACAGAGCCTGAACGCCTTAGAAGCATATGTTTATTGCCAGGTGCAATTAATGCCTTCCCAGGAACAACAGTGTCATTATTCTGTGCCTCTTTGACCCCAATGGCACATATCTCATTCAAACGATCTGCAAATGACTTGGTAAAACCTGCTGGCATGTGCTGTACGATCACCATCCCGGGTGCGATCGCTGGAAGCACTGTGAGCACAGAGGTCAAGGCCATTGTCCCTCCCGTAGAAGCACCAATAACAACAATCTTATTAGTCGTACGTGTCATGGCCAACCTTGAGGGTGCCTTTATGCTATTAGCTGGCTCGATATCCCTTTTCTTTAATCTAGCCTTTGAGGCGGCTTTGATCTTATCTGTAAGTTCTACAGAAAGGTCACCAACTGTATATGCCCCCCCTGGTTTACACATTACATCTACTGCGCCGGCATCAAGTGCCTCCATTGCAAGTGCCCCTCCTTTAGGTGTAAGGGATGACACGATAACGGCAGGGATGGGATAGTATTGCATAAGTTTCTTCAAAAAAGTGACTCCATCCATCCTGGGCATCTCAATGTCTAAGGTTATAACGTCCGGCTTTAACTTGACGATCTTGTCACGGGCTATATAGGGATCAGGAGCTGCACCTACAATCTCCAATTCAGGATCTTTAGAAAGTTCTTTGGCCAGTATCTGCCTGACCACGGCTGAATCATCCACAATCAAGACCCGTATCTTCTTCATTGCATCTTTTCTCCCTAATCTGTACCAGTTACACAGAGGTCTGTGCTAAAAATTCCGCCATAGGCGTACCGACTTCAAAATCTCGATAGCTCCTAGAGCACATTTATTTTTCCTAACCCCTGCCCACTGATCCCTGTAAACTGTTACCCTCTCGCATAAACCAGTACAGGACTATTCTCTACCATAAATACATTGACCTCTGGACGGGAAATCATCTCCCCCCATCCGCCGGCATCCAATCTTGAAATTTGAGGGACAGAGAGGTCAAATACTGGTTTATCACCAAACATCAGGGTAAGAAATCGACCGCATACTACATTTAGTATCTCTCTTATTGCATCCATTATAAGGTCTTCGTCTATGGGTTTGTCAGGTCCCATACCCATGATGTTTTCAGCCATAATGTTCATGACTGGTTCGTCAGGTTCCGTGCCCATGACGTTTGCAGCTATAGTCAATGCCAATTTCATTGGGATAGCAAGCCCAAGCCTACCAGTTGTTGGCCCGGTAAAATCCATGTGGACATGAAAACACACATCATCCATGTTAGAAATTTCATCCTTAACTGGCACATCTACAAACATAAATGCCATCTTCTCCATCACATAAATAAATGCCTCTTCCATCATCTTCTTTGGGTCATTAGCCATCGTCTTCTCCCATAATATCATTAACGACCTTCTTTACCATCTCAGGTGTAAATGGTTTTTGTATATATGCCCTTACACCTTTGATTTTAAGTTCATTAATACGGGTCGAGCTGCTTTCAGTAGAAATAACGACCACTGGTATCTTATCCAGCAAGCCATCTTTACTCATCATTTCTATCATCTCCACTCCATTCATTACCGGCATGTTAATATCTGCAAAAACGAGGTCTATCCATGATCCCCTTAGTATCTCTAATGCCTCTTTGCCGTTTGAAGCCTCATATAGCTCTCCCACAGATACATTTGCCAATAGTAGGGTCTTGATCAGCACCTTCCTTATAATCTCAGAGTCATCAACTACCAAGATGTTATATGCCATAATTATCACCTCCACTTTGTATACCAAATAATTCAGCAAACCTTTTCATGTCATCGATTGAATGGCTTACTATCTTCTCTAATATAGGAGGAGTCAGCAAATATCTTGACAGGATCTCTTCTGATAAGCTGTACTGAAGACCCTCCCTGCCAGGGCCTATCCCCATCATTAAACACAGGATATCAGATATGTGAACAGCATCGACCTCAGGAGCACCGCCTTGAATATCCTCAGGCCTATGATGAAAACGCACAGCCCTGGTAATTTTATCAGGAAATTTCCACATATCTAACACGGCATAGCCTATCTCAGCATGGTCTATACCAAGAATTTTTCTCTCCGCAGTTTCAAAAGAAAGATCTGACGCCTTTGCTGTAGCATCGATCTTATCAAAATCTTTCTCCACAAAGGTGCCAATCACAACCTTGCCTATATCGTGAAGCAGGCCGGCAGTAAAGGCTGTATCTTCAGCCATTATCCCCAAACTATCCGCAAGGTTTTTTGCGGTTATGGCCACAGCAACGCTGTGATACCAAAGCTCTCCGGGAGGCAGCTCATAGCCTGCAATCGGTTTATCTATAACCTCATGTGTGGCAGATACCGCAACAAGATCAAATAGTTTGTCAATCCCCAATCTCACAATGGCTTGCTGGATAGAACCTATATGATATGAACCACCAAAATATGAAGAATTCGCCATCCTGAGCACATTCGCAGTCATTCCCGGATCGTATTCCACAATTCTAATTACATCTTTAATGTCTACATCAGGATCTTTTAAGACATCCGCTATTTGTAAAGCTGCTGTGGAAATCGCAGGCAGTGTCTTCACATCTGCCAGTATCATTTCCCGATAGTTCATATCCCTATCTCCCTTCCAGAGGCCCTTACAACAACACGGCCTGTGGCAACCTCTATAAACACTGTCCTGGAAAAGTTTCCCCCAACATGCTCACCTGTAATCAAAATGTCATTCTTCCAGAGGATCTTACGGAGCACGGTATAATTCCTCTCCCCTATCTTAAAAAGCTTGTTATCCCCAAGAATTTGGCCACAGCCAGCCACCTTGACCACCAATCTGTTCTTCTGAGCCCCTAATTCGCTTATTGCCTTAAACAAGGCAGGAACACCGGTATCCACAAACATATAGGGCATCTTGGCTGCCTTTGCTGGATCTACTTTGGATAAAGGAAGCATGCAATGAATCATGCCGGCAACACGTACGACTGGATCATACATTGTTACACCAAGACAAGATCCTAATGCATATGTGACCAGCACATCTCCAACTCGATTAGAGACCTTCATGTCTGAAATATCTACCCTCACATTACCCATAGCCCTTGGTGTACTAACCATTACCATCCATCCAATCTCATTCTTTAAGCCTGAACTCCTAACTCACCACTGTCCTTAGTGCCAATCCGTGTGCCTTAGCCTTCTGACCTTTAATACTGCTATATGCCCTGAGGTGGTATCAAATACGATTTTCCTCCCCATGGTACCACCTGTATCTTCAGAAACAATGCGAACATTCATCTTCTCAAGTATATAGCGAGCTATAGCTATATTCTTTTCACCAATATTCTCATTAGGATTATTTTCAAGACATGCACCTCCAAATATCTGCGCTTCCATGTCTTCTATTCGAGAACCCGCTTCTATCATTACCTTTAGTAGAGCGGGGATAGCGACATTGCCGTAGCGTACTGTTGCTTTTTCTGGATTATCTATGCGCGAATACATATAGTGATTGATGCCTGCACAACATAACCGTGAATCGAAAAGGCATACTGCCACAGAACTTCCCAAGACAGTTTGAATAATCGTCGGGGTAAGGGTAACATAGATATAGCCAGGCTCCAGAAAATATTCTGTCCGCAGGATTTCTTTCATTTTATAACTACCATATGGATTAGTTTAATTCATAAGTAAAGTATTCAAAAATCCTTCAAGTCCTCCTCTCCCAAAGGTATAACCTCATCAGACCTTATCTCTTTTGCCTTTGGCAGGGGCTCCTTATGTATTCTATGATGAACTGCGGCATCATGAGTAACAACCGGCTTCCGACTGATGACTGACGGCTGACGAACAGATGGCACATGCCCAACAACACCTCTGTCATCTTGACCACCAACCAAGGCCATGAGCTCTCCCACAATCCCATTTAACTGCCCGGCCTGAGCAGAAAGCTCTTCACTTGCCGAGGTCGTCTCCTCTGCATTGGCAGCCGTTTGCTGCGTAACCTGATCCATCTGGCTAATGGCTGTGTTTACCTGATCAACCCCCTGGGCCTGCTCAGAAGACGCTGCTGCAACCTCTCCCATAAGATCCACTGCCTTCTTGGCATTGACACCTATTTCATTCAGGCTCTTCGCCACCTCTTCAGCCACCTTGACACCTGCACCCGCATTCTTCTGAGACCCCTCTATCAGATCAGATGTCTCCTTGGCAGCCCCAGCAGACCTTTGTGCCAGATTCTTCACCTCTTCTGCAACAACCGCAAAACCCTTTCCTGCCTCACCTGCCCTGGCCGCCTCCACTGCGGCATTCAAGGCCAAAAGATTGGTCTGAAACGCTATTTCATCTATCACCTTTATGATCTTCGCTGTCTCATCTGAAGACTTCTTTATCTCATCTATGGTCTCTGTCATACGCTTCATAGCCTGTGCACCCTTTTCAGCCGCAGCATTGACCTCCTTGGATAACGCATTTGCCTGATTCGCATTGTCCGCATTCTGCCGGGTCATGCTCGCCATCTCCTCCATGGAAGCCGAAGTCTCCTCTAAAGACGCCGCCTGCTCACTTGAACCCGCTGCTAGATTGGCTGAGGCACTCGATACCTGAGAGGACGCAGAATCCATATGATTTGCACCTGCAGTCAGGCTTGCTATAATACGGTTTAAGGGATCCATTAACTGTTTCCCAATAAAGATAAGGTCAGCAATCATTATCAGGATCCCTATAACTACAGTAGGGCCTGTAATCAATATGTCGACCTCACCAGATTTGCTAATCCTGGTAGCAATAATCACACATACCAAAAGCGGTATAATACCAAATGATAGCCTTGAGAACAGCTTGGTAATAAGAGATTTCTTATAGATTAGATAAATAACAAGATAAATAATTAAAGTCCCAATCACAGCCGCCAATATATCCATCAATATCTCAAAAAACATATCTTCTCCTTCCCAACAAAGATTGATTTAAAGGTCTTGTAATCACCATAGCGAAAATTAATAAACATCTATCCCCACACTACTCGCCCACCCCTGCAATGACATCTGCCTCCTGGCTTGAAAGCACTTTATCGATATCAAGCAGCATCACTACCTTTTTATCAACCTTACCCATACCTAAAATAAATGTGGTATCCACACTTGTGCCAAAGGAAGGTGATTCTTGAATCGCATCCGCACCCATATCCAGGACCTCGGATACATCGTCCACCACAAGACCCATAATAATCTCTCCACTAGGGGAGGCCACATTCACCACAATAATACAGGTCCTGTCCGTATCCTCTATCTCTTCCATCCCAAACTTTTTCCTCAAACTCATCACTGGGATAACCTTGCCCCTTAGATTTATCACCCCACGGACAAACCCGGGCATCCTCGGCACCTTCGTGATATCCTGCAACTGAATAATCTCCTGAACCTTTAATATCTCCACCCCATAGGTCTCATCAGAAACCATGAAGGAGAGATACCTGCCTGCCTTGTCCTCTATCGCAGCATCCATTGCTACCGCTTCTGTGCTGTCTTTCATCATATTCACCCCTTTATCTTACTAATTATAAATTATGAATTCATAACTCATAATTCTTAATCTTAGTCACGATTCCGTAGCCATCTTTATGATCCCAGGTACATCCAGGATCAGGCCTACATGACCATCTGCCATAATAGACGCACCGGAAAGGCCATCTGTTTTTCCAAGGGCATTGCTCAGGCCCTTTATAACCGTCTGCTGCTGTCCAATAAGTTCGTCAACCAGTATTGCAACCCTCTTCATCCCACTCTCCACAACCACTGCCAATCCAGCAGCGAAATCCTCCTTTGCATCTTGAACCTCAAAAAGTCTGGAAAGCCGGAAAAATGACATCAACTCACCTCTAACCGAGAGCATCTCTCCCTTGCCCACTACCGTGGTAAGCATATCAGACTTTGGAGAGAGCGATTCTGTAATGGATAAGGTGGGGATGATATATCTCTCGGCCCCGACCTTGACCACCATACCATCAATAATTGCAAGTGTTAAAGGAAGGATCATCGTGAAGGTTGAGCCTTTGCCTGGCTCGGTGGATACTTCAATGCGCCCCCTTAATGCCTCGATATTCTTCTTTACCACATCCATACCCACGCCACGACCAGATACATCTGTAACCTTCTTGGCTGTAGAAAAGCCAGGCTCCAGGATCAAGCTGGCTATTTCCTGATCTGAGAGTGTATCCTCAGAGGTAATCAATCCTTTTTCTTTTGCCTTGGCAACGATGGCATCCTTGTCCAGACCACCACCATCGTCTTTCACCTCAATGTATATATTGCCACCTTTATGAAAGGCGTTGAGTTCAACAGCGCCATATTCTGACTTTCCCGTATCTTTTCTGTCTTTAGCAAAAGATTCGATCCCATGGTCCACCGAATTACGTATAAGATGTATAAGTGGATCGCCTATGTGATCGACCACTGAACGATCAATCTCAGTATCCTCGCCAGACATGACAAAATTTACCTTTTTGCCAGACTTCTTGGCAAGATCACGCACAAGGCGGGCCATTTTCTGAAATATGCCCTTTAGGGATACCATGCGCATGGCCATACCAAGCTCCTGAAGCTCACGCGCTACCTTGGTCAACTGCCGCAGGTTTTTCTGCACACGAATGGAGGTGTCCTGGCACACCTCCGGATCCTGGGTCACCATGGTCTCTGCAATTACCAACTCGCCAATGGTATCTACAAGCAAATCTATACGTAAGGTGTCTACCTTTACAGTCTCCTTGACCTGTCCCTTGGCAGCCTGTTGTTGCCTGAGGGCGCCTGCTACCTCCTTTGCAGGCGCATACCCCTTTTCTACCATCACCTGACCTATTTTCTTTTCTGATGCCTCTGATTCCTGGGTGGCAAGGGCATCATCGACCTGTTCCGGAGTTGTAACTCCTGAGTCAACAAGAATCTCTCCTATCCTTTTATCTGCTTGTTCAGGGACATCTCCTGATGCCACAGCCTTGATCTTTGATATCAACTCGGGCAAGCTATTATCCCTTGACAGCCCTTCCCCTCTGGAAAGTGAGGCAGCAAGGTCTGCCATATAACGCTTCATTCTATCAACTACATCAAATACAATATCAATAGCACCGCCGGCCAGCACGATCTCACCTTTACGAGCGCGATCAAGAAGGGTCTCAGTTGCATGAGCAAGGTCTTTGATATCGTTGAGATTCAGGAAAGCTCCGGTCCCTTTTATTGTGTGAAATGCCCTGAACACTGCGTTCAAGGCATCCTGGTTGTCTGGATCACATTCAATATTAAGCAGGTCTGCATCCACAGATTCCAGGTGCTCATTTGCCTCGGATATAAAATCACCAAGCAAGGTTGGATCACTTTCAAAGGGAACAACCTGTGGGGATTCATCATGCTCTTCAACCTCTTCCGGTTGCGCTTCAGCCTCCACAGGTTGCCTTGCCAAAAGTTTGGAAAGAATGACATCTGCAGGTTCACTTGTCCTATTTTTGGAACGATAATCTTCAAACCTGCCGGCAAACCAGTCCTTGACTGCTAAGAGGGTGTCAACTGGAGTAGGAGACCCTGCCTCCTGCAAAAAATCTTCTGTTTTATGACAGACATCACCAATATCAGTGAGCCCCAATGCACCTGCTTCACCCTTTAAGGTATGCAAAAGTCGTCGCAGAACATTCATAGCGTCGGGGTCATCGCCTTTTTCTATGGCAAGTATATGGCCTTCCATCTCCTCGAGAACAGAGTCCTGGTTAGCCAGAAACTCACTAAATATCTCCTCATCAACATTTGGGGGAAGACTAAACCCTGATTCATCAGAGACCTCTGGTGTCTTCTCATCACCAATCCCCAGATCAGGTGGGAACTCAACCTCCATTGGATCAATCCCATCCCTCACGATAGACTGCATGCAGGAGACAGTTTTAGAGACCACATCAAGCGTGACCTCACGATCCGGGGCATCTTCAAGTACAATCTTCTCAGCCAGTGCAACAGCTTTTGAACTTGCCTCAAAGACAATGGGTGGACATTCCTTGCAATCAATCTTGGAAAAGCCCTCCAATTGTTTAAGTAACTCTCCAATAGAAGGCAGATCATCCACATCTGCCATCACTAGTGTCTTTGATAATTTATCAAGCTTCTTTGTAACAGTCTGAATTTTCATCACTATAACTCCTATTACCTATGCCGAGATATATAAACTCGGAAACTTTATCGGCAGATAACCCATATAAATTTAAATAAATTTTGGAGAAATATAAGGCTAAAAAGAGTATTGCCAATCAATAATGCAGACAGGCTGATTGCTGTTTTCATATAAACCACCATGTCCTTTTCGGACACAACCAAAGATGAAAATGCTTTCGGGATGGGGGTTCTCTCACTTACCTGTATCGCTCTTTGATACATCCTTTGAAGGGGTACCACCTCCTTAATTCCCCCTTTGAAGGAGGGATTTTCTCCGACAGGCGCTAAAATATACATTCCAATCCCCTGACCCCTATTTTCATATAAATGGACTACGGACATTATCTAGGAATAAATCTATTCACTATTCACTATTCACTATTTACTATTCACTATTTTCATACAAATATCATGCGTTATGACAAAGATGTTTGAAGGTGTGTCTGTATTTTAACCTGACCTATATAAAGCTTACTTCTTGTAAAACTTCATGGCCTCTGGAATATATTCTCTAAGTTGCCTGATGCGGGTCTCATCAGCCGGGTGGGTGGAGAGAAATTCCGGCAAGGTCTTTGCCTTATCTTTTAAAATCATCATCCGCTCAAAAAACCTGAGCGCCTCCCAGGGGTCATATCCGGCCCTAGCCATAAGCCTCAAACCAATATGATCCGCCTCTTTCTCTTGCGTTCGACTAAATGGAAGCAGCACCCCAACAGCTGTTGCTATACCATATGCCTGGTTTATAGACTGTATTGCAGCAGGGCTCTTTTTGGCTATCGCAATGTTGAGTCCTTCCTGACCAATTTGTACAATGAGCTGCTGACTTATCCTCTCGCCCCCATGACGCGCTATAACATGGCCTACCTCATGGCCAAGGACAAAGGCCAGTCCAGCCTCATTCTTGGTATAGGGAAGAATCCCGGTATATACTGCTACCTTTCCACCTGGCAGCGCAAAGGCATTGACAGTCTTATCATCATCTATGACCGTAAATTCCCAATCATAGTCTCTTCGCCCTGCTACTTCTGCAATTCGCCTGCCTACCCTGTTTACAAGGGAGACGACTTCAAGGTCATGGCTTATCTTTGCCTTGCTGAGAATCTCTTTATAGGCCTCGATACCCAAAGAGACCTCCTGTGCTTCAGATATCAAAAGGAGCTGAGAGCGCCCGCTAACAGGCACAGTGGCACAACCGCACACCATCATAGAAAGCAGGATGATGGTAACGAGCGCTGCCTTTTGAACCATTGTGTGCAATTTATATATATTCATCTCATCCTCCCTTAAAAATAAATGTCCATAAAACCGTGCCTCTGACCTATCCCTCCTAACTATTTGAACAGAGAGGAAAGTTGCTTAAATCTGGGTGTCCCTGCCTTTTCTATCAGCATAAATGCTATGGCCTCTGTCGAATAGATAACAGCGCCGGCCTGCGCCATTGCATCTAAGGCGGAAATCCTGTCCATCTCACGCCTTGAACACACCGCATCAGATGCTACTATCACATTATATCCATCTTTAAGAAGGTCAAGGACTGTCTGCAATACGCATACATGTGTCTCTATGCCGGTAATAATGATAGTCCCCCTTCCCTCTTTTTCTATCCTTTCTCTAATCAGCCTCTGCCTATAACAGCTAAAGAAGAGTTTCTCGAATCTTGGGATATCTTTAAGGGGATCATCTATCTCCGGTATGGTCTTGCCCAGGCCTTTTGGGTACTGCTCAGAAACAATAATCGGCATTGCAAAGGCCCTTGCAGTTTCTATTAAAAGGGCAGCATTCTTTACAAAGATGTTTTTAAATTCAGGCTCCATTGCCCTATAGAGCCTATCCTGAATGTCCACAATGCCTAAGATACAATCGTCCGGATTAAGTATAAATTTGTCTATGTTCCCCATTAATCCCCTCCTTAACTTATATTGTAATCTCTTCAGTTCAATACGGCCTTTGCCGCCCAGAGGGTATCAGTATCCTTCAGCCTTCAGCCTAATAACCTTTAGTCTAATAACCTACAGCAGTTACATTTTGAATACCATTAACTCATCATATCTGCTATAAAAACTAAATGCCAAAAGAAAATACACACCTATTTTTTGCAGATAAGATCCTAGAGGCAATTGAAGAGGGAGCCCTTAAATCCATCATATCTTTACATAGTTATCATTATTATCTTGGTGCTATAGCCCCGGATATATTTTATTATGGTACAAAAGGCCATGTTAATATAGTCTCTGAAAAACTCCACGGGAAAGATGGGTATCCTACAAATAAAATCATCCTGGAAATCCTTGAGACCTCGAAAGACAAGAAGGATCTGGCATTTACCATCGGCTATATTACTCATTGTGCCTTTGACATAACATTCCACCCTGTAATTGACTCCATTGCAAGAGATTACTCTGATAAAGACCTCGACAAGACAGATAGCGCTACATACATGCACAGATATATAGAAACCTGTATTGATAATAGAGTCAATCCGGATTTTCTGATGGGTAAACTCATCAGGGCTTATTTGATTGAAAAATTGACCTTTACTAAAATAGTTTCAAGAGAGTTTGGCCTTTCAGCCTCCCAGATAAAAAGAACATTAGAAAGGCAGCTGTTTTTTAACCGCTTATTTAGAAGCGAAACCGCATTCAAAATAGCCTGTCTCTTAAATAAGCTGGGCATACTAAAGAACAAGACATACTTGGGACTTTTTTATGGGAATCTCAAAAAAGAGAACATTGTGATAAGAGACAGCCTCAAATACAAGACCGCCTCTACAGGGGGAGAGGATGTATGCGATATCAATGATATGATAGAGGGTGCCATGCATACTGCAATGCAGATGATAAGGACTGGATATGATTATTATTGTGGTGAAATTACAAAACAAGAATGCACAAAGATAATCTCCGGTGAAAGCCTGAGCCCGGAAGATAATTCATAACTCAAGATTGTTGGTTTCGTGAAAAGTCGTCACTCCGGCAGATCCCGGATCGAGTCCGGGAGGAGTCCAGATGATCTGCAACTACTTGAAAAGACTGGATTCCGGCTCCCTGCTTTCGCAGGGACAAGCTTCGCCGGAATGACAAAAATTGTAGCGTGGGATTTCTCACCCTGGATTCCAGTTTTGGCCGTCATCCCGGACTCCACCCCGGGACGGAATGACGGTTACGGGGTATAATGGACTTTTCGCGAAACCGTCAAGATTGCCTTCTTGGCGCTTACTTCCCGGTCAGGACAGGACTAGAAGATAGCAACCTTTTAAAGCGTTTCTCAAAGACACTGCTCTGTCTTAAGTGCTCTATAGAATAGTCCATATCTGAGGGATCACCTGATTTTATAAATCTCTTACTATCTCTTATGTGGAGAACCAACGAGCTTAACCCGAGCACCTTTGTATCCCGAAGTATTACCAGGCTCTTATCAGGGAGGGTTATATCCTCCCATTTTTGTTTCAGGGTCATTACCTCTTTCTCAACAAAATCAAGCTGTTTACCTGCTCTCTTCTTGACCTTTTTGAATTCAGAGCTGCTCCTGCCAGATGCCTTTAACTCTCTACTATAGCCCAAGAGTTCAGTGTTTTTACTATCGATCTTAAGCAGGAGGATCTCTGTGTCCATCAGATCCTTGAGTTGGACCAAAAATCCGGAAAGGGCCTCTTTATGGAGATCCCTTTCCAGATCGTTAAAAGCCCCACCCTCTATAGACTTCATCTCCCTAAGCGGTATAGAAGTCAAATTGCCATTGTCTTTCAGATAAAGCCTGTCTCTTAAAATCCAATATGTCTGTGCTGATACTTTGCCGTGTTCAGTGGTAATAATATATTCTGAAAAGGCAGTTCCAGGTAGAATTAGTACGCCAAAGGCGACTACAATCAAGACAATGACTGTTATGTCTGCCTTAGGTATATCCAGAGTTTTTCTCTCAAGGTATCCAATATCACCTTTTGCCATTTGTTTATCACCTTATCCTCTAAGGTCTTGGTCGCAGATTGATAGGTAATTCTCAAGGTGATCCCATTTTTGTCTTGAGGCAACTTTTCTCCACGATACACATCAATCACCTCAATTTGCTTCAAGTCCTTAATCCCTTTAGATAATATTATACCTTCAATATCTTCATATGTGGTACTATTATCCACCACCAGCGAGATATCTCTGCATGTAGAAGGAAACCTGGGTAAAGGACTTATCTCCACGGATTTCCTGATGAGCAGAGTCTCTAGTCCAATCTCCACTACATATATATCATCTGACAGGTCAAGGTATTCAATTATGTCTGGATTCAGGGCACCTATGTAGCCTATAAGCCCGGAGCCCGAATATACGTCTGCCTGAATACCAGGGGTAAGAAATATATGGTTGGACGGCCTGAATCCTATATCCGGGACTATAGACTCCACTATCCCCTTCATATCATAGAAATCCACCCGGCCTGCCTCTTCAGACCAGTGCAACTTCTTTCTTGAACCTGAAATGGCGATACCAAGCCGCTCTATCTCTGTTGGAAGATGCAAACTGTCCTGAACAGGCAAGAAACATTTGCCTATCTCAAAGATATGTACGTCTCTTAGTTGAATCCGCTTATTCCTCGCTACCACAGATGCAAGCCCGGGGATCAAAGATGTACGCATAATAGCCATCTCATCTGAGATGGGGTTTTTCAACTCCAGGTACCTGTCCTTAAACCATTCCCCCCACCTTGGAGAGATAAATGAATATGTTATTACCTCATTAAACCCCATAGCACTCAAGGTAGTGCGCATATCTCTTAATTTTAAAACATCAGATGGTTTAATCTGAGGTTTAAATCCGGGCAGATCCGATGGGACATTGTCCATACCATCTATCCTTACATATTCTTCTATTAAATCTATCTCTCGTTCAATATCGTGCCTGAATAAGGGGGCAATAATTCCCCATCCCCCTTCATCCCTGGTTATCTCAAAACCAAGCCCTTTGAATATGGCTTCTACCTTGGATATTTTGACATTACTTACACCAAGGATCTTCTCTAATCTCTTCTTTCTCAAATATATCTTTCTAGGAGCAGACCCCAAATGATTTACATCTATAACACCCTTCAAGACCCTTGCATCGGCTAGCCGGGCCATAAGAGAGGCTGCCCTGTTTACGGCCTTTTTTTGCCCATCCGGATCTACACCCCTCTCAAACCTGTAGGAGGCCTCTGTAGAAAGGTTTAGCCTGCTTGATGTCTTGCGGATCTGCACAGGATCAAAATATGCACTCTCCAGGACTACATCCTTGCTGTCATCTGACATCTCGGAATTTTCTCCACCCATAATACCTGCAAGGGCAACTGCCTTTTCTTTATCACAGATAAGCAAATCATCCTTAAGCAGTGACCTTTCGGTGGAGTCCAGGGTTACAAAGGTCTCTCCATCATAGGCCTTTCGCACTACAATTGCATGCTCGCCAATTAAGTCATAATCAAATGCATGCAATGGCTGTCCACATTCCAGCATTACATAATTGGTTATATCTACCACATTATTTATTGCCCTCGCCCCTGAGAGGAACAGGCGTCTCCTCATCCAGAATGGACTCTTAGCGACATGCAACCCCTTCAAGACCCTGGCACAATACCTGGGGCAGGCATCTACTGCCTCTATCTCTACAGAAAGCGCTGTATCTACTGGAGTTTTATCTTCTTCTGATTCTATGGGCGGATATTTTACACTGGTGTTAAATATAGCAGCCAATTCCCTGGCGACACCTATCACTGAGAGACAGTCACCTCTGTTAGGGGTGACACTTATGTCAAATACCCAATCCTCTAATTTTAACTTATCAATCAGTATGTCTCCTGGACAGATACTTTCATCTTCTATCTCCATGATGCCGGTATGATCATCCGTGAGCCCTAATTCCCTTTCAGAGGCCAGGACCCCATAAGAATCTACACCCCTTATCTTTGCCTTTTTCACATCCATGGAATCACCGAGCTTTGTGCCTATAGGGGCCAGTGCGGTAAGCATCCCCTGCCTCACATTTGGCGCCCCGCATACTATCTGCAGTTCTTCACTGCCTGTATCCACTTTACACAGATGGAGCTTGTCTGCATTTGGATGAGATCCCACCTCTATTATGCGAGCGCATATCACCTCTTCGGGTATTGTTACATGGGCTATCTCCTCCACCTCTGTACCGGATAATGTCAAGGCATCTGCTACAGCAGACGGATCTGCATCTATATCCACAAAATCCTTTATCCAATTAAAACTGATTTTCATATGCTTAAATCTTATATCTCTTTAAAATTGCGTAAGAAACCGTATATCATTATCAAAGAATAGCCTTATATCATCGATGCCATACTTTAACATGGCTACCCTTTCCACCCCTAGCCCAAAGGCAAAACCCGTAACCTTTTCAGGATCTATACCTACATAATCAAATACAACAGGATCTACCATACCGCTGCCTAGTATCTCGAGCCATCCAGTATCTCCGCACACCCTGCAGCCTTTACCTTTGCATATTACGCAACCCATATCTACCTCTGCAGATGGCTCTGTAAACGGAAAAAACGATGGCCTGAAACGCATGGGCACATCAAGGCCAAACAGGGTATGTACAAATGCCTCAAGCACGCCCTTTAGATGGGCGAATGTAATACCTTCTTCCACCCATAGCCCCTCCACCTGGTGGAACATGGGGGTATGGCTTACATCTGAATCAGACCTGTATACCTTGCCAGGGGCAATAACCCTTATGGGCAATTCATCTTTCTCCATTACCCTTATTTGGACAGGTGATGTCTGGGTACGAAGCAATATATTATCTGAGAAATAGAAGGTGGCCTGCATATCCCTTGCCGGATGATACAGGGGTATATTCAATGCCTCAAAGTTATGATAGTCATCCTCTACCTCAGGGCCTGATACCACTGAGAATCCAAGATTTATAAATATGTCCTCTATCTCGGCTAATACCTGATTCAGTATATGTACGCGACCCCCTCTTATGGGCCTACCTGGCAGGGTTACATCTATGCCGGTCTTTGGCGTAGCACTCTCAATTTCTTTCAGCCTTGCAGTAATGCCTTCCTGCATAAATAATTTTAACTGGTTAGAAAGCCTTCCCATCCTTGGGCGTTCCTTAGGGTCTATTGTCCCCATCTGCCTAAGGACAGCGGTAAGAACTCCCTTTCTTCCAAGGTATTCTACACGTATTTTTTCTAACTCTTCTTTGTTACCGGCCTTTTCAATGGTCTGTTTAAAGGAGGATTTAATCTCTTCTAACTGTCTTTCCATCTAATTACTTGCAACTGAGGTAACAATAAAAGAGAAACCTTTGGGGTCTGTTATTGCAATATCTGAAAGTATCTTTCTGTCGATGATGGCACCGGAGTTTTTCAAGGCATTTATAAACCTTGAATACCTTGATCCATTTAACTTAAGTGCAGCATTTATCCTTGCAATCCACAGGCGCCTGAATTCCCTTTTACGCGTGCGCCTATCTCTATACGCATACGACAAGCCTTTATTTAAGCTGTCCTTTGCAATGCCTAGAAGATTGCCTCTGCCTCCTCTATAGCCTTTTGTCATCTTATGAATCTTTTTTCTTTTTCTTGTACCGATTTTGCCTCTCTTGACACGCATAGCTATCTACCCCTTGTTACAGTATGGCAACATCCTTTTTATACCGGATAGATTTGCAGAATCTACTAGTGTGCTTTTCTTCAAGTTCCTTTTGCGTTTTCTTGCCTTATTAGTCAACAAATGACTTGTATAAGCCTTGTTTCTTCTAATCTTACCACTAGCTGTAGTTGCAAACCTCTTTGCCGCACTTCTATTTGTCTTTTGTTTCATATTAAACTCCTGCTCAACCCTTTGGGGAAAGCATCATAAATAGATTTCTTCCTTCTCTCTTGGGTTCACTCTCAACCACGCCAATATCAGAGATCTCCTCTTTCACCTTAGTCAGTATCGCCAACCCCTTATCCTGATAGACAATTTCCCTTCCCCTAAAAAATATCGCCACTTTGACCTTATTTTTCGCCTCCAAAAACCGCCTTATATGTTTTAGTTTGAATTGATAATCATGTTCATCCGTTTTAGGTCTAAATTTCATTTCCTTTACAACTATTGTTGTTTGCTTCTTTTTTGCTTGATGCATCTTTTTTGTCTGTTCATATCTATACTTTCCATAATCCATTATACGACATACAGATGGTGTGCTATTAGGAGACACCTCTACAAGATCCAGCCCAAATTCTTTAGCCTTTTCCAGGGCCACCTTTGCCGTCATAATCCCAAGCTGCTCTCCATCCGGGGAAATTACCCTTATACTTTCAGCAAAAATACGGTCATTTACCTTAACACCTTTATCTCTACCTATAGCAACCTCCGTAAGTTAGAATTCATGCTCTTTTAAATCAAGAACGTGTATATTGTCAACATAGATTAATAAATCAGATATTGGGTGTTGCACTATTGATCTTTGATATCAGTTCTTCTACCTTCATAATTTGTTGTTTACCACCCAAATCCCTTACCGCAATTGTATTATCGCTCTTTTCCCTCTCCCCCACTATCACCATATATGGAACCTTGGCCAGTCTGGCCTCCCTGATCTTATAGCCTATCTTCTCATTCCTGATATCAGCGTGGACCCTTATATCCTTATCTCTCATGGAGTTTGCTATCTGAGCAGCATAGTCAGCATGAGCACCTGTTATGCTCATTACAATGGCCTGGACAGGAGCCAGCCAAACAGGGAATGCCCCTGCATAATGCTCAATAAGTATACCTAGAAACCTCTCTATAGTACCGAGAATCACCCTGTGAAGCATAGCAGGCCTTTGTTTTGACCCATCAGAGGCAATATAGCTCAGACCAAAACGTGCAGGCAGAGAAAAATCACACTGAATAGTCGCACATTGCCACTGTCTCCCAATGGCGTCTTTTATCTTTACATCTATCTTAGGCCCATAAAATGCCCCATCTCCCTCATTTATATCATATGCCAACCCTTTTAATTCCAGCGTATCTTTTAATGCCTTTGTGGCCACTTCCCAATCCTCATCCGAGCCAATGGACTTCTCTGGCCTGGTACTTATCTCCATTTCATATTCAAACCCGAATATAGCCATAACCTCAGCCACAAGATCGATTACAGAGGCGATTTCATCAACGAGTTGATCAGGCCTGCAAAATATATGGGCATCATCCTGCGTGAACTGTCGTGCCCTTAAAAGGCCATGAAGGACCCCGGATTTTTCATGCCTTGTAACTGTCCCCAGTTCAAAATATCTAATAGGCAGATCCCTGTAACTCCTGATCTTCGATTTGTAGACCAGTATATGGGAAAGGCAGTTCATGGGTTTTATGCCATAAAGCCCGCCCTCAACCTCTGTGAAAAACATGTTTTCCCTGTAGTTATCCATATGGCCAGACTTCTCCCACATACCAGCTCTTAGTATACTCGGGCCGTAAACTAACTCATATCCCCGTTTTATATGAAGCCTCTTCTCAAAATCCTCAAGGATAGATCTGAGAATCCCGCCTTTGGGCAGATATACAATCAAACCAGGCCCTATTTCATCAGAGGTCATAAAGAGTTCCAGTTCTTTGCCTAATTTTCTGTGGTCTCTCTTCTTGGATTCCTCTATGAAATCAAGATAACCTTTGAGGTCCTTTTTATTACTGAATGCAGTGCCGTATATCCTCTGAAGCATTTTATTATGTTCATCACCTCTCCAGTAAGCCCCAGCCACAGAGAGTAATTTAAATGCCTTTATATAGCCAGTAGACGGGATATGAGGCCCCCTACAAAGATCTGTAAATGATCCCTGCTTATATAAAGAGACTGCCGTCTCATCCAAATCATTTAAGAGTTCTACCTTATATGGCTCATCTGCATCTTTAAAGAACTCTATCGCATCGGCTTTGCTCATCTCTTGTCTTGAAAAGACTTCATCCGCTGCTATAATTTCTGCCATCTTTTTCTCTATCAATGCAAGATCTTCCGATGAGAAGGGAGAATTTTTATCAAAATCATAATAAAAGCCATCTTTGGTGGCCGGCCCTATAGTTGGCCTTGCATCCGGAAAAAGGGCCTTTACTGCCTCGGCCATCACATGTGCACTCGAATGTCTGATGATAGTTAGTCCATCTTCGGAGTCTATCTTTACAGTCTCTATATCCTCACCACCATTAACAGGGGATGATAAGTCCACTAATGTCCCATCTTTTCTGGCTGCGACAACTAAAGGATCATCTATAATATCTTTTATAATAGATGCCTTTGTAGACAACATTCCCCCGTCTATTGTAACTTTCTTGTCTGCCACGATAAAAATACCCCATCAATATTGGTAGGCACGCAGGGATTTGAACCCTGGACCCCCACCGCGTCAAGGTGGTGCTCTCCCCCTGAGCTACGTGCCTGTTTGCCTATTAAAGTGAAGCTCCCCACCTGCAAGGTGGGGCACTTAAGGCAATTTTCGTAAAATGGTTATCCTGTAACCAATCCTTTTGTCAACAGGTTTTTTGGCGAGTGTGGCCTTTATGATGAACTCAATTTTTTGATGATAAGGCGCCTATCTTGTATTTAATCCGCAGATTACACGGATTACTCTAATCACTTGAAGGGCGATGCGAAATCTGCAGGGTTTAATTCCCAAATTTCTTGCCGCGGATAGTTCATTTGATTTGTATTTATTGATAATAACATCTGGCAATATTTACCCGCCCTTGTCCAATATTTATTCCCCCATCGCCTTCTATCTATTCCCCCCTCGAAGGGGGACTTTTTCTGAATTCTGACTCCTGTCTCCTGAATACTTAAAGATTTCAAACCCTTCCGGCTAGGTTTTCGCCGCTTGACAAGGTGTACTTGACAAGGCGTATATGATATGTAAAAGATAACCCTCTAAAATCGGATAAATTTGAGGTGGATAATGAAACGTACATACCAGCCGCATAATACAAAGCGAAAGAGGACCCATGGGTTTCTGGTTCGCATGCGCACAAGGGGAGGCCAAGCAGTAATTAATCGAAGAAGGGCTAAAGGACGCAAACGTTTGGCTGTGTAGAGGAAATGTTAGATGAACGATTTCCAAAGAATCATAGGCTAAGAAAAAGACGCGAATTTAAATACGTAGAAAATAATAAGGTAATAAGAACAGTAACAAAAAATCTTGTTATCATGGCTGCACCAAATTATATGGATTGGTCACGAATTGGTGTCACTGTAAGTAAAAAGGTAGGTCATGCTGTAAAACGTAACAGGGTAAAAAGACTATTACGAGAGGTTTATAGAAGGAACAAGACAATATTTAAAGCAGGATATGACTACGTACTGATAGCAAAGAGAAATTTTTCACCTGCTACGTATGACGAACTTTATCAGGAGATGGCCCAGGCTCTAAAGACAGCAACATGTGTAAAAAGATAATAATAGCAATCATACATCTTTATCAGAAAGGAATCTCTCCCTTTTCACCTGCAAGCTGTAGATTCTATCCTACATGTTCACAGTATGCTATAGAGGCAATCAATCGCTATGGCATTACAAAGGGGATCTTTAAGGCAACCCTACGGGTGCTGAAATGCAATCCACTTCACCCTGGTGGATATGATCCGGTCTGATCTATTAAGGGGATAATATTGTATGGAAAAAAGGACGTTATTGGCTATAATCATATCGATTGGCATTCTTCTTGCTTGGGATCTCTTATTTGTACAGCCCAAGACACCAGAAAAGCCTTCTGCCACTGTAGAAGAGAGAGCTGAACCTGCTCAAAAGGAAGTTATTGATACTACCATCCCTGCTGAAATATACAAAAACCCCGACCTTGGCACATCAGACATACAACAAGAGACCATTATAATTAATACCACATTATATAAAGCTACTTTCAGCACAACAGGCGCGCGGCTAATATCACTAAAGCTGAATAAATACAGGCAGACCATGGCACCGGATGCCAAACTAGTAGAAATGATCCATTTGCCCATACCCACTATATCTTTAAAAGGAGGGTTCCTGGATAGCAGATGTGTGTATGCGCCTTCTGTACATGGCAATATGGATGTATATAATACTCCATATAAGCTTGTATTTAGCGCCGAGCCCATAGAAGGCCTTGTGTTCAGACGTATATATACCATAGACCCAAATGCTTACACCATAGGGTGCAAGATAGCCCTAACGAATAATACTGATAAAGATATGAACATCGGGATGTCTATTGATTTGGAAAATGAATATTCTCTAGAGAAAAAGAAGTCTCGCTACACCTTCGAAGGCCCGGTTTTACTGAACAGCAAACATTTGGAGGAATTTAAACTCTCCAAGGTTAAAACCCCTGGCAGTTTCAGGCAATTCCAAGGTTTAATCAGGTGGTTCGGGTTTGAGGACAAATATTTCTTAAAGGCTGCCATCCTCACAGAGCCTCAAGAGACCGTACTGACCATCAAAAGGCCAGATCAAGATATGGTGAGACTTATATACGAGATTCCCGATCCACACATCAAGGCTGGAGGAAGTCTTGCCCAAAATCTCTTGCTTTTTATAGGGCCTAAGGAGATCGGGACATTAAAGGCATCCGGTTATGGCCTGAATAAAGCGCTTGATTTCGGTTTCTTTGATATCATTGCAAAGCCACTTCTGATATCGCTTAACTGGCTTAACCAGTACGTAAAGAGCTACGGCTGGTCCATAATCATACTTACTATTATTGTAAAACTTATACTTTATCCATTAACCTTTACAAGTTTTAAATCCATGAAAGGGATGCAAAAGGTCCAGCCCCTGATGAAGGAGCTCCAGACAAAGTATAAGGATGATAAGGCAAAAATGAATCAGGAATTGATGAAGCTCTACAAAGAGCACAAGATAAACCCAATGGGTGGTTGTTTACCCATGCTATTACAGATCCCTATACTCTTTGCCTTATACAGGATGGTCATGTCCGCGATAGAACTGAGACATACCCCATTTTATATTGTGGGCACGTGGCTACCTGATCTGTCTGCAAAAGATCCATACTATATAACCCCCATATTGATGGGGATCAGCTGGTTTATTCAACAGAAGATGACACCCACCACAGGCGATCCAACTCAGCAAAAGATGATGTTGTTTATGCCAATCGTATTTACAATTTTATTTCTGAATTTCCCATCCGGGCTCGTCATATACTGGCTGATAAGCAATGTCCTTTCTGTAATACAACAGGCCTATATAAATCGGTCACATCCATAGGAGGAAAGAAAAAATAATTATGGAGTATAAAGAATTCGAAGGAAAAACATTAGATGAAGCAATCACATCAGCAATGAGGGAGATCGGGGTTCAATTTGAAGAGCTTGATATACAGGTAATATCCGAGGGCTCCAAGGGTTTGTTCGGGATAATGGGCAACAAAGATGCCAAGATTCTGGCAGCAAGAAACCCAAATGGACGAACAGAAAAGAGTGTTACCAAAAAAGACCTTCATGAACAAAGACCCACATCTGAAGAAACTGCTCACACTGTACGAGGTAAGGACATCGATCAAGCAGTGCTGGAAAAGGCAAAAGAAGAATTAAAAGAGGTCCTTCGCCTCATGAACATTGAATCAGAAATATCAATCCGTGAGGATAATACCCTGGAAATTACAGGTGATGGTTCAGGACTGATAATCGGAAAGAGGGGCCAGACACTGGATGCCTTACAACTTATTTTGCGCAGGATTATAAACAAAGGAAGCGAGGCACCTGTACGTATAAATCTGGATTCCGAAGGTTACAGAAAGAGGCATATAGAATATTTGAAGGATATTGCAATAAAGATGGGCCAGGAGGCAAGACATACCGGCCGTTCGGTCTCCCTTGAGAAGATGAATCCCCATGACAGACGCATCATCCACATTACGCTTAAAGATGATGAGAGGATCAGCACTAAAAGTGTTGGTGATGGGATTTATAAAAAGGTGATGATATTTCCAAAGAAGGCATCAAAATATTAGAAGATACTATATATGCAGAATCAACCCCAAAAGGTTATGGGGGGATTAGTATTGTACGGATAAGTGGGGACCAGACGCTAAAGATCCTCAAAAAGATAGCAGGGGGGACAGACTGGCCACCACACTACCAAAAGTTTGAAACGGTCAAAGACTCTCATAACCGCCTCATCGATCAGGTCATGATAACCTTTCATCCGGGCCCTTCTTCATATACAGGTGAAGACCTTGCGGAGATAAGCTCTCATGGTAACCCATTGATTGTAGCCGAAATAATGGATGCAGTAATGGAGACTCTGCTTGCACGCCTGGCCGAAAGAGGTGAATTTACAAAAAGGGCATACATACATGGGAAGATAGACCTTGCCCAGGCAGAAGCTGTAGGCGCACTAATAGCATCAACAAGCCTTTCCGGCCTGGAGATGGCAAGAAATACACTGAGAGGCAAACTTTCTGAAAGGCTAAAAGATATAGGTGACAAGCTAAATCAGCTGCTTACAGACATAGAGGCATCATTCATTACTGATTGGGAAATGTCTGAATCATCAGTTCTTTTAAGAATAAACTCCATCGCGGGTGATCTTGATACATATATAGGCGACGCTCAGATTGGCACTGCCATGTACAATGGGATAAATACAGTAATAGCAGGCCTTCCAAATGCGGGAAAATCATCGCTGTTCAATACGATCCTCGGATACCCAAGGACCATTATCCATGAGCAGGCAGGGACTACAAGAGATGTCATAAAAGAGCACATACTTATCAATGGCCTGGATTTCATGCTCTGCGATACAGCAGGGATCAAAGAAATATCCACCGGGGCAGAACAAATAGGTGTAGAAAAGACCATTGAGGCGCTAAAGGCCTCTGATCTAACCCTCTATATAGTAGACGCAACAAAGGGCATAGTAAAAGATGAGTATAAGTGGTTACATATAAGTCCACGGACGATACTCGTGCTAAACAAGATAGATTTACATACCTGCGATGTCCCAAAGATCCCTGATATAGACACAGTAATGGTTTCTGCAAAGTACAAAACGGGTATTGATGAACTACTTAACGTTATGGCCAAACCATTCCCCTCGGCCACGCCACAGGTCTTTATAGAAAGGCACATATATCTCCTCAAGCAAGCAAGACAGTCCATTATATCAAGTGTTCACGCCATAAAAGATGGAATGACTTTGGATGCAATAACCATAGACATAAGGGATTCCCTGGCCTATATACGAGAGATTTTAGGCGAGGAGATAAACAAGGATATCATGGAAAGTATATTCTCAAAATTCTGTATAGGTAAGTAATGCACTGCAAGATCGATGGTATGAACCCCAGAGCAAGCTTATGACTCTTATCCGAAGCAAGCTGCGGGGAATCAAACCCAAGCCTTCTTGTCCACCGAAGCGGACGCGAAGGCGGATCGATCTATTGAGCCAGGAAATCAAGAGATATAATCCGTCTTTACATCTGGTAAGTGACAAGATGCTCTCGCAAATGCAGTCCCATATAAAGGATTGCATGTCCGTACTACAACATATACATGAACCCATAATCGCTGATATCGGACCAGGGTCAGGCATACTAAGTATCCCCTATAAGATAATGCGGGAGGATGCAATAGTATGCGCTATAGAACGAAACCACAAAAAATGTATCTTCCTTGCACATAGCATAGATCTGTTAGAACTTAAGGGTATCGAGGTGATAGAAGCCGACGCAACCACTACAGAGACAGGCCCATTTAATGCTGTAATGTCACGGGCATTCTCTCCCAAGTCAACCCTTGAAAAGGCGGTTCTCAACCTAATCAAACCTGGTGGACATTTTTATTATGTGAGCACGCACGAAACTCCTCCCCTATCCATGGAAGGGGCTCATCTTAAAAAGATCATATCTTCAAAAAAAAGCCCTGCGAAGTTGTACCTGTTTGTATATGAATTGTAGCTATTCGGGAACCAGGAGTCAGAATTCAGAATCCAGAAGTCAGGAGTCAGAATTCAGAAGTTAAGATACATGCGATATCCGAGACATATATGCAACAGACCTAATTGATTTACCAGATGCTGATCTTGGCAAGATATATGGACTTTTGGTTGAGTGAATTTAATGGTACGTGATCTATATTATTGTGGACGGTGTTTGATTTCACAACCTGATAATCGGCCTGACTACAAAGAGGGGTAACTTAATGTAATAAACAACGTCACCTCACTCTCCCTCCTCCTATGTTATCTACAAAATCCTATGGCAGACTATAGTGGACCCCGAAAACTGGACAGTGTGATAAGTTACACTTGGGACACGAAAAAAGGAGGTTCAAGTGGAACGAATGCGGAAGAGATACCCGCCTT